>JACLAD010000029.1_pt1 | contig 22338 bp, 15 predicted proteins | sample 8027901 | NCBI WGS metagenome assembly JACLAD01 (sample SAMN15725071, study PRJNA655200) | protist metagenome | isolation source: fluorescence activated cell sorting (FACS) single amplified genomes of... | place: Spain: Blaines Bay Microbial Observatory, Mediterranean Sea | collected 2016-07-05 | reverse complement strand
CTGTCTGGCAGCGGCACATTACAAAAAAGAAACCAAGCTCATCAAACTAACAACGCAAATAAAGAACAAAACAAAAGCCTACCTGGTATTGGGATTCGACGTCGTGCTCAGATCATCACTATCGTCACTCTCACTCTCGCTCAAAAACCTAACAAAATTTAATAAACAAAATGATAACTTGTCACTTGATACAACAAAATCAAACAAATTGTAAAATTCAAAAAGGAAAAACGTACTCAGTCATGCCCCGAGCAACCTGCGCCGCCATGCTCTTACTCTCTACATACCGATACGTAACGTTCTGGAACTGATCCTGTTCAAACAACATTACCCTAGTATGGTACTGAATGACCGTGGGTCGTAGAGCAACAGAAAGGAATCCCAACCTTCGTTTAGCTAGGGATTGATACACCTTCATCTCAGAATCCGTATCTAAAGCGGCCGTCGCTTCATCTAATACACAGTAAAAGCCTTGAGATACGTTACCATACTTGACGTGCCACTCATAATGCCATAAGAGCCGGCAAAACTGCAGTCTTTGCTGTTCTCCCAACGACAAGACGTTCCTCCAGATGATCTCCGTATTGTCTAGTTCAAGTTTCCTAGTGCGCCATACGTCTTCTAGGTTACACTCTGTGAACAACCTTTCAATATCTGAATCTTTCAAATCATCCATTAGCTTGCTGTCCCAGAATGGATAAGCAATCTGTTCACGTAATGTACCTTGGATCATGTATGGTTTTTGCGCTAGAAAGAAGATGTTCCTCTTGTCAGGCCTGTGGAATTCAGTCTCGCCTTGGTATGTTTCTTCATTTTCTGAGTTTGCACGGAAGAGCGGCCACATATTACCTAAAACTCTTAGTAAAGAACTCTTGCCAATACCGCTAGGACCAAGAATCAAAATACTTTCGCCAGGTGACATTTCTAGATTCACGTTAGTAAGTAGACACCTTGTGCCATCAGGTGTATAGATATTAGCGTTTCTAATGCTAATGATGTCGCTAGGGGTAGGGCGGACGAAATCGCCAGGGGGGAGGTCTTTAATATGGCGTGTGCAAAGACATGCAGCACCATCTGTATTATCTAACTTCTTTTTTAGTTCGGTGGTAGTTTCAGGTGCTAGATTAACTTCTCGCTGTATGAATTCTTCCTGAACCTCTTGAAATTTCATAACGCGTTTTGTAAACGCCGCGCCTTTGACTAGATAGTTGAAGGCTTTCATGATATCCAAAAGGGCATGGAGGGTTCTATTGATATTCCTTGCTAGGATGCCGTAGATTGCTCCCAGCTCAGCGCCTTGTACACTCGAACCAAATTTCATGCAAACCGCTACAGAAATGACATCGCACATAGAATAAGACCCATAGTGGAATACTAAGACGATAAAATCCATCATCCATTTTCTTCTCGCAAGGAGGAGTAGATTCATGTAGATAGATTGGAATTTCCTATTGAGCAAGGACTTTTCCGTAGCATTACCATTATAAAAAGCAATCGATTCTGCATTGCCTCTTACACGCGCATGGGCAACTCGGAATTCTGCTTCATATTCCTGCTGACGTTCTTGTACGTTAGTAACTTTCTTCGCGACTATCATAGTAGGGATAATACATCCTAAAAAGGTAACGATGGTAAGGCCAAAAACCATCCAGTCCAGGCCAGTGCCTCGTAGGTCATCATGTTCATTCATAATCTTAAAGGTGAATACTGTTAGCCATACGTAATATGCAATATTAAAGACTACCCCACCTTTAGGCCTTAGTACGCCAGAGTAAAAGAATTCAAAGATATATTGCATTGCAAGGTTCTGGTCGTTAGTAATACGTTGATCGCAATTGTCTACACGATGATCAAGACTGTTCATAACAAAATATAATTTTGCCTCGGGGTTCATATACATATCTTGAAGCTTCCATGTTACATTATGGCGGCAACGGATCATGGTCCTACATACGAAGTAGTTCGCCGTCATCTGTCCGAGAGTATTGACAATGGCCAGCAGGGTAGGAATCCATATGGGCCAGTAGTTCATACCAGCGCCGGAATCCAAATCATCCTGCATCTCGTCCTTGGTTTTACCTTGAAACAATGCAAAAAACAACACTTTTTAGAAAGTTAAAGGAATCAGAAAAATAAAAAATGTTTGCCAACAGGACCCATTGACCGATGCTTCTGCGTAAAATTTCTGGATACGGATCTCACGCTATCACCCAGGTAGCCACAACCCGGGTACCCACATGCATACTTGAATGTCCAATCCGCAAATACCTGCCTATCGACCATTTCATACGGCTATGTTTACGACATGTTGGCAAACATTTTTTGGCTTTCAACTTTAAATTGGAAAATTGTGTTTATAACTTTTTTGATCGTTTTTTAAGTGGTTTGTATAAAAAATGAATAATTACCCCAAAAGGTAAGTTGATCTTCCTCAAACATTTTTGCTTTATCATCGCCGCTGGCGTCATGCGCAAAGGCTTTGGTTCTTAAGAAAATATTGGTCAAGAAATCTTTGACCACAGGTTCTTCTAGGCCCTTAAAAATAGCCAGGGACAAGCATACAATCGCAGGCATTACATAAAAGGCTATGGTGAGACCAATCTTCATCATTCGCAAAATTCGAATGTATGCAATGACTCCAAGCTTGTCATGGCTTTCCGCTTCACGTACGGCGAAATAAGGAGTATCTACAAGCTTCTCTTGCAATTGGCGTCGTTGCAACTTTCTGGCTAAAACATTTTCATCATCGTCAGAATCCTTATAACCTACCAAACAAACACAAAACAAAAACGTCAAAATACAACGTAAAAACATTGATTTTTGTGATGTATTTTCAATTTTGTCATTTACAAATTTATGTTAGCACGTTGTAAAATTTTGTTTGTTACCTTCGTTAGGGTTTTTGGTATGGCGAGCTGTAGCGGCGATCAATTTCTCACGATAGTCATACATTGAATTCCTGTTTTACAAAAAATAAAAAAGTTGAAAAGACATCAAAAACATGAAAAAAATTGAATAAAAATTGAATTTTGAAGGAACAAAATGTACCTAGAGGCTTCGGAAGTTTGTTCGGATTTTTCCACTTCGCTTTCATCACCCTCCGCGATTGCTTCAACGATGGCGTTCTACAATTTTTGAAAAAAATGTTTGCTATACGTTTTATGCAGTTTTTACTATAAAAAATGCATTTTATAATTTTTGGTGAATCTGTACTTGATAGAAAAATCGACGGTCCACAATCGCGATGGAATGGCGTTCGATACGCCGGCGCAGCGCACGACTTGTTGCAAACTGTTCATTACGCCTGTAATGTAAACAAAAAACATCATGCATGATCATATTTGATCATTTACTTTTACAAAAAATGTTTGCTTGTTGAAACACTCCCATTTTGAATTTTTCAATTTAAATGTAAGAAAATACCGAGTGGGAACGCGCGGGGTGTTCATACGCTGTTGGAGTTGGTCCGCGTTTTCGAGATTCCTTCCGCTAATCCGCGACTGGAACGTTTCCATGGGTATGTTTTGGACGGACTTGGCTTTTTGCGCTGCATCCATCTGCATTGCCCAATTCTTCGCCATATCACGACCTTTTCAACAATTTCAAAAATGAATCAATATTATTTTTACAAAAACTGTTTAAAACAACAATTTAAAATTTTGAAAATGTTTCTTCTCACAAGAAAAATGAAAATGTGTTGAAATCGTTTGTATACCAGCGAATTTCGAAGACAACAGTTCCTTTCCTTCGGCGTCCCATCTAAATTTGATAACCACAGTATGGAACTGTACCACACTTGGTCGATGGGCTACCGACATAAAACCAATACCTTGACAAAACAAAATTTTCAACAATAAGAAACGACAAAAAATGAAAGCATACAAAACATACTGCAAAACGTATATAATTTAGTGTTTGAAAAAAATGGTTTGAAAAAATTACCGCGGCGCTTCACAGACTGATACACAAACATCTCCGATTCGACATCCATGGCTGCCGTCGCCTAGTAAACACAATTTCAAAAAGAAAAAACATGAAAAATACGTATGTTTTTGATGTTTTTTGTTGTATAAGATTTTTTACTTCATCAAGAACGGCAAAGAAATTTTCTTGAGGCAGGTGGCGGGAGTGCCATTCCTGATGCCATAACAACCTACAAAACTGCAGTCTTTGCTGCTCTCCTAAAGATAGGACAGTACCCCAGTTGATCTCAGGATGGTCAAGTTCGTTCTTTCGCATCTGCCAAACATCAGCTAAATTACACTCCCTAAAAAGTTGTTCCATTTTGTCGTCGTTCAACTCTTCTAATAATGATGTTTCCCAGACGGGATAGGCAACCTGTTCACGTAAGGTGCCATCGACCATATATGGCCTCTGCGCTAAGAAAAAGAGCGACCTAAAAAAATTACAAAATTATCGAATCTTTACAAGTCATAAAGAAAAATAATTTTGTGATGGAGCAAACATTTTTTTTGTATACTATTTATACACAAAAACGAAGAAAAACAATGTAAAAATGAAGGTTTACCGAATGCCAGGACGTTGCAACTCAGGTGGGTAAACTTCCATCTCTTCCTCACCCCCTTCTTTGGACAGTGCCACATCTAAAAAGCAAAAATAATATTTTTTCATAACAAATCAAAACAAAAATATAGCATATTAAAGTAGACAAAAATCTTAAAACACATAGAAACAACTTAAATATGATACGTTTTGTACGTTTACAAATTTTAAATTCATAATTTGAAAAAAATGTTTGGTAGGAAAAATGTACCGGTAGGGTGGGATTTGAAGAGCGGCCATAAACGGCCTAAAACGCGTAGTAAACTAGACTTTCCAATTCCGGAAGGACCTACGATTAGACAGCTTTGCCCTTTATGTAAATACAAATTTACATCTTGGAGTAGTAAACGGTCACCGGTGGGGGTCCAGATGTCGGCATGCTTGAAAATGACATCGTTTCCAAACGTAACAGGTGCTAGATCACCAATGGGCATCTTTTGGATCTTTGGCTGGCGTAGACCACAACAGGTAGCGTTAGAAAGTTGGTAATCATTGTAAAAATCATCTCCCCTACCTTGAAGTGTTTCTTGACGTAACTGAAACTCTAAAAATGTTTTATGCAAGAACATAACCCTCGCATTATTCCCAGATGCCTTGGCGAAATCTAAAAATTGCTGCGACATTTCAGTTACATTCTCAAAAACCTTTTTGGAACAGCGTAAGGCTGGCATGGCTTGGGCTACCCCGTATTGTTCGGCTACAACAATAGCTACAACTAGCGCAAGCACACCGGCAATATTGTCTGTGGCTAGATTGCAAAAATCCATAAGCGTTTTCCTAGCTGCGAAACTTTTCCAATTCCTTCGTACATACTCCCACTTTTCCTGCAGAAATTTAGCTTCCGTAGCCTCACCACCGTAAAAACCAATACTTTCACTATCTGCCTTTACCCTATTATGTTGGGATCTAAATTCTGCTTCTACTCTTTGCTGTTTTTCTTGAGTCCTCATTAGGAATACACTAGACATCAAACTTGGGATAAAGATAAGGACGGAAGAGATTAGGACAAAAAATCCACACATCATAGGCATCTTTATAAAGCATAGAACGATACCAGTACAATAACTTGCAAATTTAGGTAGAAACCCGCCTTCTGTTTCGCGCACGCCACCGTAGAAAAATTCTGCAAAATCGTTGAACATAAATTCGATATCGTTACTGATACGAGAGTCTACGTTGTCCAACCTCTTGTCTAAATCGTTGCATACGTAAAACAATTTAGAGGTGTTGTCCATGTACATTTCATGAAACTTAGTGGTGAGAATTTTTCGCAGCCTTGCAAGCACACGCACGACGAGATTGTTAGAGGTGGCTTTGATAGCAGCTTTTGTAACACCATAAACTGCGATAATTGGTACCAACCACTAATTCAAAAAAATCACAAAATCAAAAATTTACAAAAAAATGTTTGCTACATAATCATGTTGTAAACTTCAAACTTAGATTTTGAATGTTGGGTATTATGTGTTGTCAACTTTTAATGACATAAAAAAATACGGTCCAAATCAAATTCCAGTCTTGTTCACTAACTGCAGAAGCAAGCTGCGAATTGAGTAAATACCAACACGCATCAGCAATGCCGATTCCAAACGCTATTCCTGTGATGGTTGACAGCATCATTGCTTCCTTGCACGTCTTATTAGGAACAGCTAGCCTTAGTAAATCTAAAATCTGAGATATACTTCCAATAACCCCAGGACTTGCTCCTAGTTGTGGTTCGCCAAGAAAAGGACTACATACTTTTTCAGGCGTTTTTACGCCTTTGGACGAGCTTTTTCCCCTGGTTGGTGGCGACGGCAAGGGCTGATTAGAAGACGTCGCAACCGCTGTACAACAAAACAAAAAATCAAAATCATTTTTTTGTTATTTTTGTCAACATTGAAAATTTTAATTTGTTGATTTTGTTAATTGATTGAAAAAGTTGAAAAAACGTACGTGTTAATAGAGGTTGTCGTTCGACTTCGCGTGCATCCGCATAAGGTGCATGGCCACCAATAGGTTGAATATCATCAGAGCTGCTCATGATTCAATTTGTACTTGGTTTATAGGTGTTGTACAGCTAAACGACTGCTTGATTTATTATTTTTGTGTTTAGAATTTTTCTAAAAAAAATGTTTGCAAGAGAGATGTATGCAAAACACTTGTATTATAGCACTGAAAGGTCGATTTACCACCGCGCGACCAATCCTGGCTGTTTTCTATTTTACTGTTAGTTTGTCAGCTTGTCAACTTGTATATTTTTGCACCAACAACTGTTTTGTTGATGAGAAATGGTAAACTTCAAATTTTTTCAATTTTGTTCTGTAAAGAAATTTTCAACGTTTTAAGAATTGACTTTTTGAGAATTGCGTAGTAACTAAAAAGGAGTAAAATTCACGTGTTACACTGTAGGTTCAGTAACTAATAAAAATTTAGGCAGGCAAATGTTTCCAAAAGATCAAAACAAATCGTTTGTAGAAATTTGAATTTTGATTCTTGGAAAGGACTAGGGGCATTCGCCTGGTACGTGTTAAGGAAGGAGGAAATACATTGTCAAAATTTCTAGATTTAACATAGTATTTTTGTATTTTCAAATCGACGCCATTGATATTATCCATATTTTGAAATTTAGGATTGATTTGTATTATCAAATTTAGAGAACAGGATTCAGAAATTTGTATTGTTTTAAATTGTTTACGTATTTTTGTTTGTTGTATTGTAACGTGTGGTGGCAAATGTAGTGGTGCGTGGTGTGTGTTGGGATGTAGGAACAGATAGAGTTTTCAATTTTGTAGAACATGAAAAAGAAATTTTGTGTTGTACCGACGAAAAAAATTGACCATAGATTGTTTTGTTTGTCAGTAAACTAGCAAAAACTTATTTTCTAAACACGTACATTGTTTCTAAGCTAAGACATTGTTTTCAAATCACACATGCTAGGTTCTAATACTTTCGTTTGTCTAGACATCGAGCTAACAACATAAAATCATCACACATTTTCGATTCTAGGCATGACGAGAATCGCAATGAGCCGAAATTACGTGCCATTCTGTTGTTTGGGGAGATGTTTTGAGGAATTTGAAAAGTCGAAAGTTCGAAAAGAAAGAAGAATTACAATGTAAGACTTGATTTTGATGTGGCGAATTGGTGCGGCTTGGTGAGACATAGATTTTTGTATCAAACTACTCAATGTATGCTAAATAAGTATTATTAGTCATGCTTCTTCTACCTCACGAATCACGAAATGTTACACGCATCACAACAACAGACGGCAGAGAATATCAGAAACTGAGACACGTCCCCATGGAACAACGACGCATAGAATCGAAACATGCGCCAATGACGACGTATACGCACAGGACATTCGCTTTCATCGGGATTTGATTTCCCATCGACGTGTGCAGCCATCTTACGATCTTACTGCTCAACATTTTTCACTCCCAGCAACGACACAGCAACGATAATGGAAAGTCTGACTTTTTTGTCAAAATTTGTTGAAACTTTACTTTTACAACTTTCTGCATCGAACTATTTCAACCCTTACAAGATTTTAAAAAAATGACAGTTTTGTTCGATGCATGTTGAACGTTTTATTAAAAAAAATATTGATACTTGATTATTGTATTTTACAGTCATGTGTGATTATTGGTTTGTGGCCCGATGACTTTGCGGGTCTTGTTTTTTTTACCCCCTGTTCAAAATTTAGTATATTATTGTTGCAGACATAGAGCATTGATTTTGTACTATTATTTTTAGTATGTTAATTATTTGAAATAATGTTTTTCACTTTTCAAAATTTAGATTTTTTGGCTGGTCTTGCACACAGCTGCTAGTCCTGGCATTAGTATCATCTATCTGAGCATCCGACTGCTGGCTGGCGTCGCCTTCTTCATTATTAGTTTGACTTTGGTTTACAGAAGAACAGTCGTCTGCCTTGTTTGAATCGATTTCCAGATGTATATCGTCATCTTTTCGTGAAATAGACAGCTGCATACGGTCTTCATTTTGTATAGAACTGGAGCAGTTCGATTCTGGGTGGTTATCATTGTCTTGGGCGATACTAGGATCGGTTAACAAAGACGATGACTGCCCGCTACTACTTGTAGGTGCTCTCTGCATTAGAAATCGCCGGCGCACGTTCAGCCTGTGTAAGCAGAGGGTCATGCCGGTGCTGGAAGACGAAATCGAAGACATAGCATCTGTAACAAAGATTTGAAAAACAAAAACGACACAAAACTTATTGAATTCGAATTTTGTCAAAACTGTTTGAGAGTAATTTGTTTGATAGAAACTTCAACTTGCAAGAACAAGAATACCATATGCGGCCTGCATCCGTTCGCGCTGCTGGCGGGCTATTTCCCTAACGTGATCGCCCCAAGTGAGGTCCAACATGCGGTCATGGCGACTGGATGATCTTAGAGGTCTGAAAGATGGACGGTTGAACAATCGGCGCGGCGAAGCGTTTCTGTCTAATTGTCTGGTATCATTGAAGTTCAGCATACGGTCTTGGCGGCTAGGTGGTCTTGGAGATCTGAAAGCACGGTCGAACAGTCGGCGACGCGAAACGCTTATGTCTATTTTTGTAGCATCAGGGTGCGGGTGGTCGATAGATGGGTGGGGTTCCGACGAGCTGGAGGACTCTGGGCAGTGATAGCCTTTTTCCGCAAAATATGCAACTGCAGTGCGACGCTTGTGAAATTTCGCTACCTCAACTGGTGTGAAACCTTTTTTGTTTTTGATGTCAAGGTCCGCACCGCGAAGGAGAAAGAATTCTATAACACGCACATGGCCCCATCTGGCCGCGATGTGCACGGGCGTGTCACCATCAATTCGATTTCGCAAATTGATGAAATCAAATAAGCGGTCATAATCGTGCGACTTTTGGAACAAATTGAAAAATCGAGAAGGGGCGGGTACGAACCCCTCTGCGAGATAATACATTTTGCTGAGAAATTCAACGTCATCATATCTTGCAAGATAATGAAATAGTGTAGAACCAGACATATTTGAAATCTGACCAAATACTTTTAGGTACCTACGATCTATTAAAAAGTTACACACAAACTTGATTGCGTCAAGATCATCGCCATCGAAAGATCCGATGAAACCAAACGGTGTAAAACCGAGATGTTTTCGACATCCGACAGCATCCACCACTGTCCAATCGTGCAATTTCTTGTGACAAATCAAATCTGCACGACCATGGCTCTCTAAAAATTGAAAAACATATTGTATGCATTCTATCATTTTGGCGCCAGCAACGGCAGTAGCACACGTACCCACGACCGAAGCACGGCGGAAACTGTGATAGATCAATTCTTCTTGGTGGTTGTCGCTGAGAAACTGAAAAACGTAACGAAGACATCCAGCATCACGGTTCTGAGCAGCGCAATGGGAAATGTTCAGGTTCGACTTTTTAGCTTTGTGGAATAATAGATGCTTCTGGCCATTGGCTATCAAAAGTTGGAATGCGTATTCAATACAATGTACATTGCCGTTAATTGCGGCTGCTTCATGAGCAATGGTCCAACCGTCTGGATTGACTGCGTACAGCAAGTCCTTCATGCCGTGTTCTGATAGAAAATGGCAAGCGTATTGTATACAATTCATGTAGGAATTTCGGAAAACAAAATGTCCGACAGACTTACGTTGGTCAAAATGTGGTTTTACCAAATCGTTGTATTGGCTATCCGCTGGAAAATGACGTTCACGTTTGTGAAGATGTGGCCTTATGAACAAGTCTCTCATGTTGTTATCTATCAGAAATTGAAAGACGTACTTTATACATACTTCAGTGGGATTCAACGAAACAATTTCAGGAATTCGTGCAGTAAACATGCCGAACGACCTGGTAAGCGTTTTACGTGTTGCCTTGCCGTGGTCGAGTAGGAATCCGAACACATACCGGATGCAATCAACGTTTCTGTTTTCGACAACCATCTCGGAAACGTATCGATGTTCTGAGGTAGTCGAGAAAATCAAATCTTTCTGATCATTGGCCTCTAGAAACTGAAACACATACTTGATACTAGGAAGATGCTGGTTTCCGACAACGTCATGAGCAACTGTGTTAAAGCCAATGCGATCGTTGCGTGATTCAGGACTTCTCAACCAGTCTTCATTGTAAGCACCTGAGTAAATCAACGCCTCTTGTCCGTTGTCTAGCAGAAATTGGAAGACATAACGGACACACTCCACAGGACCGATCATGGCTACAATGTGAGCAACTGTCCACCTGCCGTGCTGCAATGCGTAAATCGCATCCCCCTTACCATTTTCTACCAGAAATTGAAAAACATACCGTACGATGGCAACATCTTGATTTGTAGCAGCTGCATGAGCAAGGTTCAATGTATGATGATTATCAATCCCGGAGTAAAGCACATCCTGCCTATGATTATCCATCAGAAACTTGAAGACATACCGGATGCATGGAAGGTTTGGGTTTTTAAGGCACTCATGGGCGACAGACCATCCGTCTGCCCGCACTGCGTAAATCACATCGCCCCTACCGTTTTTCAACAAAAACTTGAAGACATACTTTATGGTAGCTAGACTGCAACAACTGACAGCCCATCCCACAACGCTTTTTTCAGGATGAGAAAGATCAAAAATCAATTGCTTTTGATGGTGTTGCGCTAGGAACCGAAACACGTACTTGACGCATTGTACATTTTGGTTAAATAGCACAACGTCAATCACAACACAACCAAATGGGCAAGTTCGAAAAATTAGCTCCTTCTGGCCCATGTCCACAAGAAATTGAAATACATATTTTATGCCGTCGAGGTTTGGACGTCTGACAACCGTGTGCGCAACCGTCATGCCTTGCAAATCTGCAGGAAAAATAATGTCTTCCTTCCCGCGGTCCACTAGGAATTCAAACACATACTTGATGCAATCCAGGCCTCCATGTCTGGAAACTAAGTCTGCAACTGTGATGTCGCGTTCATTACAATAAATCAAGTCTTCCTGGTCGTGCTCTAGTAGGAATTTGAACACATACTCTAAACTAGCCAGATTCGCTCTGCTGGCAGCCTCATGAGCGACTGTACGTCCGCGGCCATTCTTAGCAAAAATCAACTCCTTCTGACCTTGATCTACTAGATACTGGAACACGTATTGAATGCACTCTAAACTTTCACTCTGAGCAGCCTCATGAGCAACGGAAGTTCCGTCGTATGCTGTGTGGAAAATCAAATGTTCCTTACCTTGGTCCCACAGAAATTGAAACACATATTTGATACTGGCGAGACTGAGGTTGCTACCTACGGCACAACGAATAACATATTGACTGAGCTCATCTAAAGCGTAAATCAACTCCTCCTGGCCGCGTTCCATAAGGAATTGAAACACATATTTGATGGAATCAACGCATCCATGACAGACAATGGAATGGGCAACTGTCCTGTCGGTTTGACCGAGGGAGTAAATCAATTCTTCCTTGCCGTGCTCTATTAGGAATCCGAACACATACTTTAAACTAACCAGACTGGCGCTTACAGCAGCAAGATGAGCAATTGAATTCCTGTCTCCATCCTGAGCAAAAATCAACTCCTGCCGGCCGTGATCTACCAGATATTGAAAGACATACTGAATGCACTCTTCACGTTTGCTGCTAACAGTTGCGTGTGCCACGTTGCGACCGTCCCATGCTGTTTGGAAAATCAAATCTTGCCTGCCTTGGTCTGATAGAAATTTAAACACATACTTGATGCTGGCGAGGCAGCCGTTGCTTGCGACACAAAGAGCAATCCCTTGGCCTGAGTTGTCTGAAGCGTAAATCAACTCCTTCTGACCGTGTCCCATGAGAAATTGGAACACATATTTGATGCAATCCGCGCATTTCTGGTTAGAAACGATATGGGCAACTGTTTCGCCCAAATCACAGATAGAGAAAATCAATTCTGCCTTACCGTGCTCCAGTAGGAATTCGAACACATACTTCAAAGTAGCCGGACTCTTGCTTCCGGTGACCAAATGAGCAACTGTAATTCCTTGGTTGTCTTTTCCAAAAATCAACTCCTTTCGGCCGTGATCTACCAGATATTGAAAGACATACTGGATGCACCTTTCATGCTCTTGACGCGTGCTGTGGTCAACCAAAAAGGCTACTGCTTCAAGGGCGACATTGTGATCAGCATCTGAATTGTGCCAAATCAAATGTTCCTTGCCTTGGTCCGACAGAAATTGAAACACATATTTGATGCAATCCAAACATTTATTGTAAGAAGCGGAATGAGCAACTGTGCCGCCCGAATCACAGAGAGAATAAATCAATTCTGCCTTGCCGTGTTCTATCAGGAACTTGAACACATACTGCAAAGAAGCAAGACTTCCGGTGGTAGCCAACTGAGCAACTGTATTTCCATTGTCGTCCTTTCCAAAAATCAACTCCTTCTGACCGCGTTCCATAAGGAATTGAAACACATATTTGATGGCATCCGCGCTCTTATTATGCGCAACGTTGTGAGCAACTGTGCGGCCAAATTCATCGACAGAATAGCAATAAATCAATTCTTCCTTACCGTGCGCTAGTAGGAATTTGAACACATACTCAACACAAGCAAGACTCGCGCTTCTGGCAGCAAGATGAGCAATTGAATTTCTGCAACTATCCTGAGCAAAAATCAACTCCTTCCGGCCGTGATCTACCAGATATTGAAAAACATACGGAATGCACTCTTCAGCAAACTCACTTTTGCTGTTAACAGTTGCGTGTGCCACGTTGTAACCGTCCCATGCTGTTTGGAAAATCAAATCTTGCCTGCCTTGGTCTGATAGAAATTTAAACACATACTTGATGCTGGCGAGACAGCCGCTTGTGACAAAAAAAGCAATCCCTCGACCTTCCTTGTCTGAAGCGTAAATCAATTCCTTCTGACCGTGTTCCATGAGAAATTGGAACACATATTTGATGCAATCCGCGCATTTCTGGTGAGAAACGATATGGGCAACTGCTTCGCCAATATCACTGAGAGAATAAATCAATTCTGCCTTACCGTTTTCTATCAGGAACTTGAACACGTACTCTACTATAGCCGGACTCTTGCGTACGGTAGCCAAATGAGCAACTGTAATTCCTTGGTTGTCCTTTCCAAAAATCAACTCTTTCCGGCCGTGATCTACTAGATATTGAAAGACATACTGGATGCACCTTTCATGCTCTTGACGCATGCTGGGGGAACGCAGAACACCTACTGCTTCAAGGGCGATAGTGCGATATTCATCTGAAATGTGCCAAATTAAATGTTCCTTACCTTGGTCCGACAGAAATTGAAACACATACTTGATGCAATCCAAGCATTTACTGCGTGCAACGCGATGGGCAACTGTGCGGCCCGAATCACAGAGAGAATAAATCAACTCCTTCCGGCCGTGATCTACTAGATATTCAAAGACATACTGAATGCACTCTGAACTTTCACTCTCAGCAGTCTCGTGAGCAACAGAATTTCTGTCGACTGAAATCTTGAAAATCAAATCTTGCCTGCCTTGGTCTGACAAAAACTGAAACACGTACTTGACTTTGGTCAGGCTTCCGCTCCCTGCAACGAAATGGGCAACCCCTGTACCGTCTTCATCTAAATCGTAGATCAAGTCTTCCTTCTCGTGGTCCAGTAGAAATTGGAACACAAACGTTAAACGCTCGGCATTTGTTTCAGGTTTCGCGTCCTTGCCTTGAAGGCAAGCCACTTGGGCCACTGTCACACCAGATACACTTTTGCCATAAATCTTGTCTTCGCTTTCATGATCTATTAGGAATTGAAATACATATTTGAGGCAGCCTAGACTGCTGTTTCGCGATGCCCAATGGGCCACACTATGTCCCTTGCTATCAGCTCGTAAAATCAATTCTTTCTTCCCCAGTTGTACTAACTCCTCGAATACATATTGCACCTCGCTAAGACCCAACAAAGTAGAAACATGCGCAATGTTTTCATTGTACTCCGTCTCCAGTAAAATAAGGTCGGCTATCTTCTTGCGCCCTACTAGAAATTCCACTAAATACTTGAGTCCGTCGGGTAAAGTGACGTTTGGATACTTCCTGGCGCCCTTGGCCGCCCGATGAAACAGGGCAGGCACCTGCAGATAAATAATGTCCTCCTGCTTCTGTTTGCCTAGATATTCCAGAAGAAACTTGAACATACCAGAATCGTTTTCCGCCGCTTTCAGCAGTAGGTTTTCATCATCTTTCAGGGTTTCAACATCCAGGACGACGACCAGCGTGTTAAAATCGTCTTTTTCCATAGCAATCTTCAACTTGTCGTACCTTGCATAAAATACAAAATAAAAATAATTTTGAAAAACTCATAAAAAATACAATACATCTGAGATTGGATTTGAACATTTTTGTGAAGAAAAAAAATACTGCTTTTCAATAGGCAGGTCCGATAAATGTAACACGTCGCTGACTTGCTCTGGAACAGCTCCATGTTGTTCAACAACAAGGCTACTACCGCCTCCATCACAATTCGAAATCGACATGTCGTCAGTTTTGACTTTTTGATTCGCATCGTCACTGCCTAGCTGTAGACCAAGAATGCCCACAGGCGCTGACACCACCACCGCCACTGTTCTCGTACGATTGGCCATCATGATTGGTGTGATTGTATTGTTTTTTAGTTTTACTGATTTACTTTAGCTTTTCCGCGAAGTTTCCCCGATTCTTACTCTACTTGGGAAATTTCTTATAAAATAGAATTTGTACTTGATTGAAAATGTAATTACTTGCTTTTCTTGCACTAATACCGTTCTGGAAAAAGAATGTAATTTCAAAATGTTAGTTGTTTTGATTGCGTTCGTCGTTTAGTTTGTTAGAATGTGGTTAAAAAATTTAGTTGGTAGACCGTAATTTGGTTTGAAAATAAGTCGTTTTGATGGGACACGTGGAACAAAAATCGAAAATGCTTAGAAAAAAAAAACACTACACTTTGACACATTCCACACACGATTGCGGTTTGGAAATTAGTAAATAAAGTAACCACGTGCACATTTTTTGTTGGCATTACTATTTGTAAAATTGTACTGCTAAACGGACACTTCACTTCATTAACTAAAAAACACTTTTTGACGTAGCATATACTGCGCCCAATGAAGAACGCAGCATATACATAAATCCTTTTCGACACTTGATCACAATTTAAAACTAACTAACCGCGATTACTCACAAAAAATATTGACGTGCACTTCACTTTTTTTGGACACTAGACTACATACTATTTCTACTTGACACGGAACCACTTGCCAGACTACCACAACACAATTTACCATCGGCCACACTGTAAAATGTTCGTGAACTTGCTGGAAAAAATGTGAACTTAATTTCTTGGTATATAGCGTTCGTCGCGAATTCTGACACGGCGAATTCAACAAAAAATCGTATGGTACTTCAAATTCGTACTTTACAACGTTATTAAAAATTTAGCAAAAAGTGTAGTGTAGTTATGCATGTGGTAGGATACATCACAAGATTGAATTACTGGACAGAGAGCACCGCCACGACCACGGTAAAAAAACTGATCGCTGCCATGGCATCCCACGATAAAAATTCAAACTCCTCACCATCTTGAACGATAACAAAAAACAAACTTATAAAAACAAATATATAAAAATGTGATTTTAGGAACATATTTCATTTTGTTGTGTCTTCGTAAACAATGAGTAAGTACCTCCATTTTCACGGTACAACCAGTCATCATGATTCTTTTTGCGCGACACATCGGGCTGATCACACATTTTCTCATGTAAATCGTCCAATTCATCTAGTATACAAGCACAAAACAAACATACACAATTGAAAACATGACATTGAATTTTTGAATTACGAAAAAAATTCAGAATTACAAAAAACAAAAATCAAAATTTTGTTAAATGTTTTTGGTAAAATGTTTTACCTTGATCGAGTTCGTTTTCGACTTCCTTCAAACATTCGCGAATGGCCTTCAAATCTGCTTTTTCCATTTCTTCAGCGTGCTTAGCTTTTTCGAGCTCCAACGCTTCTTCTGCTTCGCGAATGGCTTTCAGATCTGCGGCAGAAGGTTCGCTTGCAACTTGCTTAGCTGTCATTGAAAAAATTAAAACAAAAAAATAAACAATTAATAAAAATGAAAAATGAAAAAAAATACAAAACAAATAATGTAGAAACTGTTATTACTCATGCATTTTCTGTGTGCCATTTTCAATTTTTGTTTTTATTTTAAATTAATTTTTTAATTTTCAATTTTCTATTTTTTACTTTTCATTTTTGTTATTTTTATTTTCATTTTTTAGTTTTGTAAAATGTTGTGTAGTACCTTGAAGTTCGCTTGCAACTTCCTTAGCTTCTTCCTCTTTGTCTAATAATGCCAACGCTTTCCGCATGTCCTGGATATCTTGAGCAGAGGGTTCGCTCGATTTTTGCTTTGCTTTTTCCCACGCTATCGCCTGTTCCATGATAGCCAAATTTTCTTTTTCTTCCTTGGAAAATTCAACCGAAGACGATTCTTGTTTTTCATTTTCGACCTTTTCAATATCAGGTACGAAAATAGGGGACTGCGGTTTAGGTTCATCATCTCCAAACAACGTTCGTGCAGCTTGTTGAGTAGTTGAAAGTTGATGGCGGGGCAAGCGAGTATCTTCTTCATCGACTTCTTGTCTGTCCTCCGCTTTTCTCACATGCAGACGAGTACCTTTTCAAGTTTTTCAAAAACCACACAACATCAAAATTTTAAATTTGAATATCAAAATTGTTTGAAAATAAAAAAATAAAATGTTATTGCTGAAATGTAATGTTTTTACGTGTGAAAATAGTACTTTTGATGCAATCCAAGAGAAGGGCCTCGTCATCGATTAGTAATTCATCTTTGGCGTCGTACAAATCCCAATCATCGATTTTGTAGTCTCCATTCATATTTTTTACCATCTTCCGCTTAACATCACCAACACAATCATCCCGTTTTACATTCATTCTTACGTTTTTGAATTTTTGGTCATTCGGAAAATCGCCGTTAGGAAAATGTAGATTTAGGTTCAGGTCGGTAGGGTCCATTGATAGGCGGACGGCTTGTGTGGTTACCAAAAGAATACTCGTATTACCTATAAAACAAACGTTTTTGAAAACAAAATAAAAATTAGCAATACAAAACTTGAAAAACATTCTGTTGAAAAAGTTTTTGTGAAAACAAAAAGATGTACGGATCATGGCTGGATCTTGTCTTGCGCTGCTTGTAAATCTTCGCGTGTAGGTTTATTTTTTGGTAACTTACTGTATGTACTTTTTTTGTCTACTGTAACTTACGATTGCTGTTTGTTGTAAAAAGATTTTGAAACATGTAGTTTGTTGTTAGTTTGTTGTAAAAACGTTTTCAAAAAGGTATCATTTCAATTTGTTTAAAATTTGTTTGTGTAGAGTTTGAAAAAATTGTTGGATTGTTTGTTGTTATTGGTTTGAGATAGATAGGGGATTTGGTGTTTTTAAGAACGACGCAAACATTATTTTGTTTACCACATTGACAACAGACATTTTCAAATTTGAAACTTTTCAAAAATTTAAGTTTCTTAAATTTTAGTTTTCTTTTTGAAAAGCAAAAAAGATAACGGCACGACGGACTTTAGTCAAATATCTACTTGTTTTCAAGGTATTATTTAGACTTAGAATTACCAAAACCAATTGAGAGTTGGAATTCAAGACTGACCTCGTGCGCAGACACGACCTATCTACAACACCAAACGATTTAAAACTTGTCGACTAAACTAATTACTTTTTTTCTTGACTACAGACAAAGACAAGACAAACAACATAGCTGTTAGCAGCATATGCGAGGGATGTTTCAATGAATGGACTGTTTTGTAACTCCGCAATGAACAGAATTTAGAAACAGTCGTTGAACAGATTCTATGGCACCTCTGCAGGTTGGGCAGAAACCTGTTATCAACTGCTCATTGGCACACAACAAACCTGATAAACAAATCAAAAAATAAATTTACAAAATACAACATTTACACTATAATCTTTCAAAATTAGTTTAAAGCAAATGAATCTTACATGCCATATGACCACAAGGAATGAAGCTAGCGTTGGGCCTGCGCATAAAACAAACAAACAGAACAAAAATGGTCTGAAAACAAAAAAAAAAAAAACAGATAAAGAAATAAAATCAATATCATCACACAACAAAAATTGATGAAAACAAATCGCAAAAGACATTGAAAAACGAATGTTTTTGTAACTTAGATTTTACAATTACAGTATTTGATTTCTTGATAGAACGATAAATGAATACCGATGCAGTAAACATATAGGACATGCTCCCTCCCCCTCCTCAGCCAGCTCTACTTGGATGCTGTTCGCATCATGTACATTGTTATTATTCACCTTCGGAGATTTCCTAGTATTCGCTTGTATATTCGTGCTACTAGCATGTCGATTACTCCTATTACCACTATTACTACTTCCTATGGTTATTGGTGCTATGGACATGCTGGACAAGTTGACATTCGAAATTCTAGTACTTGATCTTGGTGCATTACTTGTACTTGTTGGATTTGTTCTTGTACTTGTGCTTGTTACAGATCGTCGTTCGGGTAGTTGAACAAATCCTTGCTGAGGCGTTTCAGAATCATCAACACCAATACTGTTGTAGAATTTTTGTACGAGCCATGCAAAATATATTAGGATGGCGCCGCAGAGAAAATCGACTATCATAGGAACGCCATGGATTATTAATGCGCCGGGGTCATCTTGAAATAAGGCCATTAGCACAAAATATCCGAAGAATGCCACCGTACAACCTGTTTACAAAAAATTTAATTTACACCGAACAAATTTTAAGATATAAGTCGCACTTTTTGTTTTTAAATTTTTAAATGTGATTGCAAACATTTTTTTGGTTTGTAAAAATGACCCATAACGGAAAAGGCCCCCAGCCAAAGAAACCACATTTCTATGCTTAGAAGGCCGTACATGGCCGCTATACTAATATTACACAAAAATCAAAATCGCATTGCCAAATTTGAAAAAACAAAAATGTTTTATTTGGTATACGATGTTTTTTCTTTTCTTGATATTTACCTTGTAAAAAATAAGACCCCATTGGTGACGGGGACGGTGATGGAACGTCTCAGGGCTCCCATGACGACCCCGAACAAAAAACATAAACTCATGTAGACCAATAGCAGGACTATCATACAGTTCCTCCAAACTACGATTTCGGTCGACAAAAATCGTATATTGCATGGCGCGTGTAAGCAACTCGCAAACCAAATTTTGTTTATGTCCACCATCTTTTAATTTTACGCAAACCTAAAAAACTACAGACGATATAAATCTTTGTTGTTTAAACACTTCTTAGTTTTACAATCATACAAAGCCTATACAATTCAATAGCACAAACTACAACTGCAGCAAACAACACATTTCAAATGATGGATGTTTTTTGGTCATGTATATGAGGGTAGTTAGTATTCTCCACCATCCACAGCCACCGTGACCGACTGTATGTTATCACTGCTGGAGCCACCTGATATCACGTTGCCACCATGCTCATCAACCTACAAAACAAACGATTTTGAAACATTTTTTATGTAACAAAAAAATCATGAAGAAAAAATGTTTGACCATATTTTTTGGAAGTTGTTTCTTACAAAAGATTTCAAAGATACCTCTAGGAAATCGGATTTTGAGTCGAGGATTGCGGGATGGTTCCGTGCGCCACATGTAACCTGGTGACCTAGACATTCCCTCACCTTTGTGAATCGATTTAACATTTTCAACAAAAATAAAATTAATTTAACTTTTGTTTGAAAAAATGTTTGGCAAAATGAATTAAAAAAAAAACTTTTAAAAATGTACAGAGCCGAAAACTTCCACATATTCGGCGGTATCTCGCATAAGCCAATCCTGATGACATAGCACCTCTCTCACCATGACCGACCTTTACCGCCAACAAAAAAATCTTTGCAAAAACAATCAGCTTAAATTTTGTAACGATGAAAAAATATCAAAGTTGTTTGTGTAGCGTACACCCATATATTATAGCGTTTTTGCTCCCGGCATGCGCCATTCACCAACGTGGTCACATACCGATTCGTGTCTATCCTTCTTATCACTAAACAAGATTGATTTTAAAAAAATGTTTGACAACCAAAAATACAAAAAACAGTCGCGTGTATAGTAGTTTTCATTGTTTCAATATTTTATTTTGTAGTTTTCGGATGTTGTTAAAAAATCTACCACGATGGTTATCCAAAACGTAAATGTCTCCATTGGAATCGACGCCCAGACTTGTGGGGTTATGAAACTGCGCTTTTGTACCTTGAAAACCAATACATTTTGTACCTTTTGTCTGACTACTTTTTTAAAATTGATCATGAAGAAAAAAATGTGGGATACCTCGGCCGTCAACCAGTCCCGGTTGGGAAGGAAGGCCGGCTACGGTTTGTGTTCGCCGTGAAGTCGTATTTATCTCGCGAATGCAATGGTTTTTAGTGTCTGCTACATATATCATGACTCTATAGAAAATGATTCCGTCATCCCCAAACTCTTTCGTTGAAAACGCCGCAACCTATTTTACATTTTTGTAATAAAAATATTTGCAACAAAATTGCACAACTTGGAAAAAAAATGTTTTGTAGTTTTGTTTTCATTTTTTTGTAAGTTGTAAAAACATTTTGTAAAAAGAAAAAATACGCCCTGTGGTGCGCGGAATTGGGCCCTTTCTACGGACCCGTCATAGTAACCCCCCCGCTCTTGACCCGCGTACACATCATACCTACAATTTTTTTTACATATAATTAACACAAATTTCGAAACAAAAAATGTTTGCTTAGTTTTTCATTCTACATGATTTTTATTTTTCGTATTGTTGTGCTTACAAAGATGGCCAAGGGACGTAGCGAGATGTTTTCCGCATGACTACAACCTAATGCCGCAAATGAGCAAAAACACAATTGTACAAGAAGCAATAATATTTGCGAATGATTTTGATGTTTTTGTAAGAATAGTGTTTCGATTTATTTTTTTCAAAACAAAAATCAACCTGATGACGTTGACGGTCAACTGCCCAGACGTCGCCGTTTTGATCTTGCGTGGCCTGCTGATACCAATATACTACGGTAAAATTCGCAAACCGCCCTGGCACCCTATAACAAAAAAAATCACAAATTACTAAAAAGATTTCAAAACCTTTGTTGTGTTACATTTTTTTGTTGAGAAAATATTTGTTAACAAAAAAAAATGTACCCATGTTCCAGAACGCGGCTCCCTGTATAATTGTAGTCTTGATAATACGAATTCTTAAACCCCGCATCTGGGATTTTCGCTATTATTATCGTATAAAACGACGATATTAGCAAGCGCGTTAACCTGTCTATCATGGTGGTAGTTTAAAAAAATATTTTACAGAATTTTTTGTAAGGTCTGGTAATAGATATTTTACTTGTTTTTTTTTATAGGGTATCAAACAACAATCTGGTTTTTAAAAACACAAACGCACAAACATTTTTTTACTGGACAACATATATTGATCAACAACAACATCACAAAAAACAAAACAAAAACATGGTAATTAGGAATGTGAAATTGGTGTTACATGCTTTATACTTTTGTGAAACTGGATGAAAATTTATATTTTGGCAAATTTGTTTTAATAAGATGTGACAATTTGAAAAAATCTTGTATATATTTGTTTTGTAATGTTTTGTTGGTTAGTTCATTCTTGACCAGCCTCAAACTCGTCTTGGCGTAAGACAACCGGCGCCCACTGACAAAAAAATGTTTGACAAAAATTTACAACAAAAAAATAAAAATATCAATCA
>JACLAD010016586.1_pt1 | contig 22345 bp, 20 predicted proteins | sample 8027901 | NCBI WGS metagenome assembly JACLAD01 (sample SAMN15725071, study PRJNA655200) | protist metagenome | isolation source: fluorescence activated cell sorting (FACS) single amplified genomes of... | place: Spain: Blaines Bay Microbial Observatory, Mediterranean Sea | collected 2016-07-05 | reverse complement strand
CGGGCGTCTCGCCGCGCAGCCAGGGCATCAGCGACCGGCCTTCGAGGATATGGGGGCGCGCCTCGCCGCCGGCGACCTCCACGAAGGTCGGCGCGAGATCGATGGCCTCCACCAGCGCGTCGCAGCTGGTACCGCGGGTGGCATCGGCCTCGGCACCGGGATGGCGGAGGATCAGCGGCACCTTGACCGAAGGCTCGTGGAACAGGTCCTTCTCGCCCATCCAGTGATCGCCCAGATAGTCGCCGTGATCGGAGGTCAGCACGATCATCGTGTCGTCCCAACGGCCGGTCTCCTTGAGCCATGCGAAGAGCCGGCCCATCTGGTCGTCGCATTGCTTGATCAGGCCCATATAGGCCGGGATCACCGCCTCGCGCACCTCGTCGCGGCTGAAGGCGCGGCCGATGCGGCCTTCCATGAAGGCCTTGAAGACCGGATGCGCCTCGGTCAGCTCGCGCTCGTGGCGGGCGACGGGAAGGACATGTTCCGGCCCGTACATGTCATTGTAGGGGGCGGGGGCGATATAGGGCCAGTGCGGCTTGATGTAGCTCAGATGCAGGCACCACGGCGTGTCGCCCGCCTGCTCCATGAACTCGATGGCGCGCGAGGTCATGTAGGGCGTTTCGCTGTCATCCTCGCGGATGGCGGCGGCCTTGCGGGCGTTCCTGAGGAACCAGCCCGAGGCCATTTCTTCAGGGTCGCTCTCGTCGCGCCCGGAATTGGCGAAGTCATGCCAGGGGTTGGCGCTGTGATAGCCCTTGTCGCGCAGCCAGTCGTTGTAGGCCGCCGCGCCGTATGTTTCATCGTAATGCCCGTCGGGCCCCTCGGGGCGCATGCCGTCGTCGCGCTCCCAGACATCGAAGCCGCATTGCTCGACCCGGACGCCGATCTGGCTTTCGCGGTCGATGCCGAGCCAGGCCATGCCTTCGTCATCGGCCTTCATGTGGGTCTTGCCCACCAGCCAGCACTCCATGCCGGACTGGCGCAAATGATCGCCCAGCGTCCGTTCGCCCACCTTGAGCGGCACCCGGTTCCAGGTGGCGCCGTGCGAATGCACGTAGCGCCCCGTGTAGAAGGACATGCGCGAGGCGCCGCAGACCGGCGATTGCACATAGGCGCGGGTGAAGCGGACCCCTTCGGCGGCCAGCGCGTCGATATGCGGCGTGTGCAGATGCGGATGCCCGGCGCAGCTCAGGTAATCCCACCGAAGCTGGTCGAACATGATGAAGAGGATGTTTTTCGGCTTGGCCATCAGATATCCAGCACCAGGGTCTTGGTCTTCGAGCGCGAGCAGCAGACGGTGATCTGCGCGTTCGACGCCTTTTCAAGGTCGGTCTGCACCAGGTCGCGGTGGTCGGGCATGCCCTCCAGCACCCGGGTCAGGCAGGTGCCACAGACCCCGGACTGGCAGGAGACCTGCACCGCGATACCGTTTTCCTCCAGCTTCTGCGAAATGGTCTCGCCCGGCTGCACCTCGAAGGATTTGCCCGAAGCGCGGGCCACGACCGTGAAGGGCGCGCCATCGGTGTTGACCTCGGCGCCGAAGCGTTCGAGGTGGACGGTTTCGGGTGCCCAGCCATGGGTTTCGGCGGATCTGACCACGAAATCCATGAAGCCATTGGGGCCGCAGACATAGAGATGCCGGTCGGCGGCCGTTTCGGCCAGCACCGCGCCGATGTCGAGCTGCTGCTCCTTGGGGCCGCTGTCGATGTGAAGATGCACCTTGTCGCCGAACCGGGCCAGCTCCTCGGTGAAGGCCAGCCGGTCGGGGGTGCGGCCGCAGTAATGCATCTCCCACGAGGCGCCGCGGGCCTCGAGCGCGTAAGCCATGTTCAGCATCGGCGTGATGCCGATGCCTCCGGCGAAGAGCACGGTGTGCGCCACGCCCTGCTGCATGGGAAAATTGTTGCGCGGGCGGCCGATGCGGATCGTCCTGCCCTGCTGGAACTGCCGGTGGATCGCCGAAGAGCCGCCGCGCGACTCCGGGTCGAGCAGGATGCCGAGGCGGTATTTGCCGCGGTCCTGCGGGTCGCCGGTGAGCGAATATTGCCGGATCTGCCCGGACTTGACGTAGACGTCGACATGGGCGCCGGCGTCATAGGCCGGCAGCTCCCGGCCATCGGCGCTTTGCAGCTCCAGCGAGATGATGTCGGTGGCCGCGCTGTCGCGGCGGGCGATGGTGACATCGAGCCAGGGCGCGTCTTCCTCGGCCGTGTCGGTCGCGTCCTCCAGCGCCGTTTCGGCCAGGTGCACGCGCACCGGCATCGAGGCGAAGGCGCGGATCGTGTTGTTCATCGCGACCTCCGGCTCGGCGGTCAGCTCGAACCGTTCGACCCGGCGGCGCAGCGCTTCGAGCAGCAGGATGATCTCGCGCCGGGCCAGGTGCATGCCCATGCACATATGGACGCCCTGGCCGAAGCCGACGTGATCATGCACGTCGCGGCTGACATCGAAGCGGTCGGGGTCGGGGAACTTGCGCTCGTCGCGGTTGGCGCTGGCATAGATCACCAGCACCCGGGCACCCTGCGGGATGGTGTGGCCGGCGATCTCGGAGTCCTCGACCACGTAGCGGGTGAAGGCGCGGATCGGCGTGGCCATGCGCACCGCTTCCTCGACCGCATTGGGGATCAGCGCGGCATCGGCGCGCACCTTGTCCCATTCGCCGGGGTTCTCGGCAAAGAACTTGATGATCTGCCCGGTGGTCGAGATCGTGGTGTCGAGCGAGGGGTTGATGTAGTCGCGCATCAGCTGGGCGCAGGTCTCGTAGGAGAGGCCGCGCTCGGGGCCGACCTCGAAGATGCGCTTGGCCCAGCCGCCCTCCTTGAGCTTTTCGGGGCGTCCATATTCCAGCAGGAAGTCGCGCAGATCCGTCAGATCCTCGAAGGCCTGCCGCGTGCGGTCGTTTTCTGTGGCGAAGAGGTTGAAGGTGGCCGAGGCCCATTTCAGCATCTGCCCGGGGTCCACCGCCTGCGGCAGGCCGACCAGCTCGGCGACGATGGTGACGGGCAGGTATTGCGCGAAATCGCTGACCGCGTCGAAGCTGCCGCGGGCGCAGAGCGTGTCGACCAGCCCGTCGGCGGCTTCCTTCAGCCGCGGCTCGATCTCGGTCAGGGCGCCGGGCAGCAGCGGCTCCGAGGTGACGGCGCGGGTGCGGTCGTGCTGCGGCGGATCGGAGTTCAGGGTCGATCCGACGAGGATGTCGTTGACCTTCTGCAAGGGCGAGACGCCGCGCGAGCTGACGAAGCGCAGCGGCTGGCGCAGCACCTCGCTGACCTCCTCGTAGCAGGGCAGGGCATAAAGGTCGTGCTTTTCGAGATAGACCACGGGACCCTGGCCGCGCAGCGCGGCATAGACCGGGTAGGGATCGCGGATCGTCTCATCGGAATAGAAGTCGATGGAGGAGGTGGGGACCCCTTCGAGCGATGCGGTCGGCTTGTTCATGCGATGCCCTCCTCGTCCGGCAGGCGCAGCCCGTGCAGATCCATCAGGTCGGCCTGGTTGAAGGCGCCCATCCCGCCGTCGATGGCGATATCCGTTCCCTTGATCCAGTGCGAGGGGGGCGAAAGCAGGAAGGCCGCGACCTCGGCGATTTCCTCGGGGCGGCCGGGCCGACCGGCGCGTTCGACATTGCGGGCCATCCTCGGGCCGAAGGCCTTCTGGAAATCGCCCAGGATGCCGGTGGCGATGCCGCCCGGGCTCAGCGAATTGATCCGCAGGCCGCGCTTTACCATCGCCTCGGTCTCGGCGACCGTCCACAGGATCACGGCCTCCTTGGTGAGGTTGTAGCAGCGCGTCGCATCGAGCTTCTCCGTCTCCACGAACCGCTCGATCTGGTCGCGGCGTTCGAGACCGGCCAGGCGCCTGACCTGCTCGGCCCCCTCCCGCCAGCCATGGCCGGCCCGGCTGGCCATGTTGACGACGGAGGCGCCGGTTCGAAACAGCGGCAGCAGGCGGCGGGTGAAGTCGCGCGTGCCCAGGAAATTGACCTGCAGGATGGTGGCTTCCAGGCCCTCGCGCGGGGGCAGGCCCGCATTGTTGCACAAGCCGTCGAGCGGCTCGTCGAGCTGCGCGGCGGCCGCGGCGATGCTGGCCGGGTCGTCGAGATCGAGGGCGATGAAACGGTCGACATTCGCGCTGGTTTCGCGCAGGTCGAAGCCGATCACCCGTGCGCCGCGGGCCTTGAGCAGCCGCGCGAGTTCCGCACCGATGCCGCTTGCCACTCCGGTCACTGCATAGGTCGCTTGAGACATGGTCGCCCTCCTTGAACGCGCCGAATCTAATCCGGTGGGGCCGATCACGAATAGTGTTGAAAAAGCGCTATGTATAAGTCAGTATTATCGGATGAAGCCACAACATATACAGGTGATCGTCGCGATCGCCGAACATGGCAGCCTCAGGGGGGCCGCCACCGCGCTCGGAAAGTCGCAGCCCGCCCTGACCCAGGTGCTGCGGCAGGCCGAGGATGATCTGGGTGTCGCCATCTTCGCGCGAACCTCCCGCGGGGTCGAGCCGACCGAGATCGGTGAGCGCATCCTGCTTCGGGCCCGGACGATCAGCTCCGAGATCGCCCGCCTCGACCAGGAGGTGGCCCAGCTGCGCGGGGCGCAGACCGGGAGCGTGCATGTCTGCGTCTCGCCGCTTGCGGCCCTGCTGATCATGCCGAGAGCGCTGACCCTGTTTCGCAAATCTTTCCCGAAGATCGACGTGCACCTGTCGAGCGGGCTGTTTCCCGGCGCCCTGAAACCCCTGCGCGAAGGCAGGAGCGACATCCTGGTCGGGCCGACCCCACCGGCAGGCATGGTCCGCGAGATCGCTGTCGAACCCCTGATCGACACGCCGATCCACGTCGTCACCTCGGTGGATTCGCCGTTTCTGAAGGCCGGGTCGCTGGGCGATCTCGTCGAGGCGCGGTGGATCATGATCGGATCGCCCGGCGGGCCGGGCGACATCTTCCGCCAGCCGTTCATCGACAATGGCTTCACGCCGCCCCACGCCACGACAACCTCGGAATCCTATTTCGGCGCGCTGGCGCTGGTGGAGCATCTCGGCGCGGTCTGCACCTTTCCGGCGCGGCTTCTCGAAGAGGTGCAGAAGAACGCCCGCATTGCGCCGATCCCGATCCGGGAAAGGATCGAGCCCTTGAAGATCGCCCTGATGACGCGGGCCGGTCATCCGCTGACGCCGGCGGCGGACGCCCTGGCCAACTGCATCCGTCGCCGGGCCGCCTCGATGCCGTGATAAGCTGAACAGATCGCGATTTGAGTATCGTAATTGAAGCCTATCGCCCCGGACGGGTAACACATGGGTGACAGCCGCATGTCGATCCAGGGGAGGACCAATGATGATGCGCGAGTTCACGACAGCCGCATTTCTCTGCGCCGTGACAGCCGCCGGGCCGGCCACGGCTGCCACCGAGCTGACCTTCAACATCTTCTACCCGCCCACGCATTTCTCCTGGCCGGTCTTCAAAGCCTGGGCGGAGGACGTGTTCGAGGCGACCGATGGCGAGGTCACCATCAGCTTCCCGCCGCAATCGGTGGCGCCGCCCGCCGGCATTCTCGACGCGGTGCGCAACGGCGTGGCCGATGGCGGCTTCATCTTCAACGGCTTTCTTGCGCAGAACACCCCCGGCACCATGGCCACCCAGATGCCGTTCATCGATCAGGGCGACAGCGAGGCGATGTCGACGGCCTTCTGGGAAAGCTATGTCGAGCATTTCGCGCCGGTCGAGGACCTCAGGGGCGTGGAAATGGTTTCGGGCTTCCATCTCGGGGCCACCTACCTGTGCTCCACCACCGACACGCCGATCACCAGCTTCGAGGATCTCGATGCGCGCAGGGTCTGGGCCCTACCCGGCCCCATCGCGGACACGCTGTCGGAGATGGGCCTTGCGATCACCGCATCCCCCGCCGTGCAGCTGCAGGAGCTGACCTCGCGCAACACCGTGGATGCGCATCTCGGTGTGACCATGGAGACCATCATCTCTTTCGGCGTGGGCCCCTATACCAAGTCCTGCGTCGAGGCGTGGCCGGCGCTGCAATCCGCGAGCTTTTCGATCTTCTTCAACCAGCGCAGCTGGGACCGCCTCTCCGAGGAGCACCGCCAGGCCATCACCGAGCTGTCGGGGTCGGCGCTGGCCGCCCGGCTCGGTGCCGCGACGGATGCCGCCGATGACGAGGCGCGCGCAGAGCTCGAGGAGATGGGTGTCACCTTCGCCCCCATCGACCCGCAGCTTCTGGAGAAGATGCAGGAGGCGGCCGCTGCGGTCGAACAGGAATGGGTCGAGGCCGTCGGGTCGGCCTATGGCGTCGATGGCGCCGCGATCCTCGAAGATGTGAGGGCGCGGGTGTCGAAGGCGTCCGCGGACTGAGAATGACCGGGGTGTCGAGCCCCGGTCGCCACGTCACGGCAGGGAGGACGCGATGCGGATCGTTCGAAAATTCACGGTCGTGATCGGGGCGCTGTGCCTCGTCGCAATGGTCATCGTGACATGCGCCGAGGTCTTCATGCGGTATTTCCTGAGCAGCCCGATCTACGGGTCTGCGGAGATGACGCAACTGTTTCTCGGGATACTGGTCTTTGCCGGAATGGCGCCGGTGGCGCGGGACCGCGGCCATGTGAACGTCTCGCTGTTCGAGCCGTTCTTCGAAAAATACCTGAAGCGCGCCTATCAGCTCATCTACGACATCTTCGCCCTTCTGGGCGTGACCGGGGTGGCGCTGATCCTGGGCTGGCGGGTCTGGGACCTGACGCATTACCCCGAATCGACCGTGGTGCTGCGGATGCCGATGATCTGGATCGTCGGTGGCATGTTCGTCCTGGCCTGCCTTGCGATCATGGGAGCGTTCCTCGCCTTGCGCGAATATGCGCGACCGGACACGCGCAGTCTCCTCCAATCCCTGAAGCAAGGCTGACTCATGGAACTCGCTCTCACCGGATTCGCGGTCATTCTGCTGCTGGCCTTCGCGGGCGTCCCGCTCGCCTTTGCCACCTTGGGCGTCGGCTTCGTCGGGCTGATGTTTCTCAGAGGCTTCGACGCCGCGCTCGCCGTGTCGTCGCAATGGATCGTCGACACCTCGATCAACTACAACCTGTCGATCATTCCGCTCTTCGTGCTGATGGGGGCCTTCATCCATCGCTCAGGGATCAGCCGCGACCTGTTCGGCGCCTCCTATGCCTGGCTCGGGCGTTTCCGGGGCGGGCTGGCGCTTTCGGGGGTCCTCTCTTGCGCCGGCTTCGCGGCGGTCTGCGGCTCGTCGCTCGCCACGGCCGCGACCATGACCCGCGTGGCGGTGCCGTCGATGCGCAAGTTCAAGTACAATGACGGGTTCTCGGCCGGCACCATCGCGGCGGGCGGCACGCTCGGGATCATGATCCCGCCTTCGGTGCCGCTGGCGATCTACGGGATCGTGGCCGGTCAGGATATCGGCCTGCTCTTCATCGCCGGCATCGTGCCGGGCCTGATGCTGGTCGGGCTGTTCCTGCTCGCCGTGCGGATCGTGACAGCGGTGCGGCCCGGCTTCGGCCCCGCGGGGGAGGCGATGAGCCTGCGGGACACGCTGCGCGCCTCCTATTCGACCTGGCCCGTGATCATTCTCTTCGGCGTGGTGCTCGGCGGGATCTATTCAGGCATCTTCACCCCCACCGAGGCGGCGGGTGTCGGCTGTGCCGGTGCATTCCTGTTCGGCGTGTTCCGCGGCCATTTCCTCGACCGCGAGAGCCTGTGGGGCGTTTTCGAAGAGACCGTCACCACGACGGCGATGATCTTCGCCATCGTCTTCTCGGCGCTGGTCCTCGCCCAGTTCGTCAACCTGACCGGCATGCCCTATGACCTCCAGTCACTGGTGCTCGGCTGGGGGCTGGGGCCGATCGGGCTGACATTGATGGTCTGCGCGATCTGCGTGCTGCTCGGCATGGTCTTCGAATCCATCGGTATCCTTCTGCTCATCATCCCGGTGTTCCTGCCCTCGCTCAGCGCGCTCGGCGTCGACCTGATCTGGTTCGGCATCCTCGTCATCATCGTGATCGAGCTGGGCCTGATCTCGCCGCCCATCGGCATGAATGTCTTCACGGTGAAGTCCGTGGCGCCCGACATCTCGCTCGGCGCGATCTTCCTCGGCGTGATGCCCTACATCATCGCCATGGTGATCGGCGGGGTGCTGATCCTCTTCTTCCCACAGATAGCGACCTTCCTGCCGGAAGCGATGCGTTGAGAAAGCCAGAACGGATGACCGATATCGCCGAAACCAAGCTCTTCATCGACGGGACCGCGCAGGCCGCCTCGGATGGCGGCACCTACGAGATACACAATCCGGCCCGCCCCTCCGAACTGGTCGGCCGCGCCGCGGCCGGGACGCTCGACGATGTCGAGCAGGCCATGCGGGCGGCCCATGCCGCGTTTCCGGCCTGGTCGGCTCTGAGCTATGCCGAGCGCGGCGACATGCTGCGCCGGGTCGCCGCGGCGATCACCAGCGACATGGCGGAGGTCGAAGCGCGCGCGCGGCTGTTCACCCGTGAGCACGGGAAGATCCTGCGCGAGACGCATCTCGAGATCAGCCGGCTGGGCGAAAGATTCGTGCAGTCGGCGGAGTATGGCGACCGGCTCGCCCGCGACGAGATCATCCGCGCCGCGCCCAATGATACGATCATCACCCGCCAGCCGCGCGGTGTGGCGGCTCTGGTGGTGCCGTGGAACTGGCCGCTGGCCATTCTCGGCGCAAAGCTGCCGCAGGCGCTCATGGCCGGCAACACGGTCGTGGTCAAACCCTCGGCCAATTCCGCGCTCGCGCCGACCATGACGCTGCACAGGATCGCCGAGATGCTGCCGCCGGGCGTCGTCAATATCCTGACCGGCTCCGCCAGCCGCATCGGCGACGCGATCATCGGCCACCCGCTCGTGCGTTACGTGAACTTCACCGGCTCGGTCGATGTCGGGCGGCATGTCATGAAGGTGGCCGCAGAGAACATCACGCCGGTCACGCTCGAACTCGGCGGCAATGATGCCGGGCTGGTCCTGCAGGATGCGGACCTCACCGGCGACGCGTTCTCACGCCTCTACCGCGCCGCGTTCATGTCGACCGGGCAGATCTGCTTCGCGCTCAAGCGGCTCTACGTGCACCGGTCGCGTTTCGACGAGGTGGTGGAGGGGCTTCGGGCCGAGCTCGACGCGCAGGTGGTGGGCGACGGGCTGTTGCCCGAGACCACGATGGGGCCGATGAACAACGCCAAGCAGCTCAAGGTCGTGACCGACATGATCGCCGAGGCCCGTGGCCGGGGGCAGAAGGTGCTGGAGCTGGGGCAGGTGCCCGATCCAGACCTTTACGCGCAGGGGCATTTCCAGCGGCCGACGCTGGTGATCGACGCCGATCCCACGCTTTCGGTGGTGCGCGAGGAGCAGTTCGGCCCGGTTCTCCCGATCCTGTCCTTCGACACCGAGGAGCAGGCGCTGGCGATGGCGAATGACGACCAGTTCGGCCTCGCCTCCTCGGTCTGGTCGAGCGATGTCGAACGCGCGGTGCGGCTGGCGCGGCGGATCGAGGCGGGCTACAGCTTCATCAACGCGCATGGCCCCTCGGCGCAGGACGGGAACGGCCCGTTCGGCGGCTTCAAGAAATCGGGCATCGGCCGGAATTTCGGCTATGAGGGCGTGGTGCAGTTCCAGGGCTATCATTCGATCGCCGGGGCGCCGGGCCTGCTGGGCTGACGCTTCGCAAGGCGGGCAGGGCGGTGGCGCGGCCCGTGACCCCTCAGCCGATCACCCGCGCCAGCCCCGCCTGCACGCGGCGCATCTCGGGCAGGTAGCGCCCCACCATGGCGGCGGCGCGGTCCTGCGTCGCGGCCATGCCGAGATTGAGCGCGGCCACGGTCCGGCCGCGGCTGTCGAGGAGCGGCACGGCAATGGAGCACAGGCCGATCTCGACCTCCTGGTCGATGATCGCATGGCCCTCTTCGCGCGCCGCCGCGATCCGCGCCATGATCTCCTCGGGGTCGGTCAGGCTCAGCGCCGTGCGCGGCGCGAGATCGCTGCGCTCGACGATGGCGCGGGCCTGCGGCTCGGGCAGCGCCGCGAGCAGCACCCGGCCGAGCGAGGTGCAATGCGCCGGCAGCCGCGAGCCCGGCATCAGCCCGATCGACATCACCCGCCTTTGCGCCGCGCGCGCGAGATAGACGATCTCGGTCTCGTCGCGGATCGCCACCGAGGCCGATTGTCCCACCCGCTCGGAGAGCTGGTCGAGCCAGGGCTGCACGATCTGCGCCAGCGGCAGCGTGGCGAGCGCCGCCATGCCGAGCCGCAGCACCCGCGGCGTCAGGGTGAAATACTTGCCGTCATGCAAAGCGTAGCCTTCGGCCACGAGCGTCAGCAGGCAGCGCCGCGCCGTGGCGCGGTCGAGCCCGGTGCGCGCCGCCGCCTCGCTGACCGAAAGCCGGGGGTGGTGCGCGTCGAAGGCTTCGATCACGCGCAGGCCCTTGGCCAGGGCGGCGATGATGTCGGAGGATCTGTTCGCCATGCGAACGGAATTAGCCGCGATCCGAACAAAGGTCGAGATGCGAACGCCATGGCTTGCTTGGCCAAGGGGGCGGCCCGTAGGAGGGCGGCCATGCAGCCGCGCCGAGGCGCGGCGGAGCGGAGGAGCAGGAGAATGGACAAGACGGTTGCCAGCCTCGCCGAGGCGGTGGCGGACATCCCCGGCGGGGCGAGCGTGATGATCGGCGGCTTCGGCGGCTCGGGCGCGCCGATCGAGCTGATCCACGCGCTGATCGATGCAGGGCCGAAGAACCTCACGGTGATCAACAACAATGCGGGCAACGGCCATGTCGGCCTCGCCGCGATGATCGAGGCGGGGATGGTCGCGAAGCTGATCTGCTCCTTTCCGAAATCGAAGGACCCGCGCGCCTTCACCGAACGCTATCTCGCGGGCGAGATCGAGCTGGAGCTGGTGCCGCAGGGCACGTTGGCCGAGCGCATCCGCGCCGGCGGCGCGGGCATCCCGGCCTTCTACACGCCGACCTCCTTCGGCACCGATCTGGCGGCGGGCAAGCCCACCGCCGAGTTCGACGGGCGCGGCTACGTGCAGGAGCGCTGGCTCAAGGCCGATTACGCGCTGGTCAAGGCCGAGACGGCGGACCGGCACGGCAACCTGACCTACCGCGCGGCGGGGCGCAATTTCGGGCCCCTGATGTGCGCGGCCGCCGCCGTCTCGATCGTGCAGGCGCGCCGGATCGTGGCGCCGGGGGAGATCGACCCCGAGCAGGTCGTGACGCCGGGCATCTTCGTGAAGCGGCTGGTGCGGGTCGAGGCCCCGCAGCAGGAAGAGGAGCTCAACCGGGCGGAGGCCGTCTACCCATGACCGACATCGCAAGCATCAAGCTCTCCAACGCCCAGATCGCCTGGCGCGCGGCGCAGGACATCGAGGACGGCGCTTACGTCAATCTCGGCATCGGCTTTCCCGAGATGGTGGCGCGCTACCAGGTCGAGGGGCGGCAGGCGATCTACCACACCGAGAACGGCATCCTCGACTTCGGCCCCGCCCCGGCGGAGGGCGAAGAGGACTGGGACCTGATCAATGCCGGCAAGAAGGCGGTGACGCTCAACCCCGGTGCCGCCTTCTTCCACCACGCCGACAGCTTCGCCATGGTGCGCGGCGGTCATCTCGACGTGGCCATCCTCGGCGCCTTCGAGGTGGCCGAGACCGGCGATCTCGCCAATTGGAGCGTGGGCAAAGGTGGCGTCCCGGCGGTGGGCGGCGCGATGGACCTCGTGCATGGCGCCAAGCGCGTCGCGGTGATCACCGACCACGTCACCAAGACCGGCGCGCCCAAGCTGGTGGAGCGCTGTTCGCTGCCGCTGACCGGGGTGGCCTGCGTGACGCGGGTCTACACCTCGCTGGCGGTGGTCGATATCGAGGACGGCCGCTTCGTGCTGCGCGAAAAGCTGGCCGCGATCTCCATGGACGAGCTGCAGGCCGTGACCGGCGCGACGCTCGTTCTCGACGGCCCCGTGGCCGATCTCATTGTACCGGAGCTCTGACATGACCGACGCCTATATCTGCGACTACATCCGCACCCCGATTGGCCGCTATGGCGGCGCGCTTTCGGCCGTGCGCGCCGATGATCTCGGCGCGATCCCCCTCAAGGCGCTGATGGCCCGCAACGGCGGCGTCGACTGGGAAGCGGTCGACGAGGTGATCTATGGCTGCGCCAACCAGGCGGGCGAGGACAACCGCAACGTCGCGCGGATGTCCTCGCTCCTTGCCGGTCTGCCGGTGGCGGTGCCGGGCACCACGATGAACCGGCTCTGCGGCTCGGGGATGGATGCGGTGATCGCCGCCGCGCGCGCCATCCGCGCGGGCGAGGCGGAGCTGATCGTCGCCGGCGGGGTCGAGAGCATGTCCCGCGCGCCCTTCGTCATGGGCAAGGCCGAGACGGCCTTTTCGCGCTCGGCCGACATCTTCGACACCACCATCGGCTGGCGCTTCGTCAACCCGCTGATGAAGGCGCAATACGGCATCGACTCGATGCCCGAGACGGCCGAGAACGTGGCCGAGGATTTCGGCATCAGCCGCGAGGACCAGGACGCCTTCGCGCTGCGCTCGCAGCAAAAGGCCGCCGAGGCCATCGCCTCGGGGCGGATGGCGCGCGAGATCACGCCGGTCGAGATTCCGCAGCGCAAGGGCGATCCGAAGATCGTCGACACCGACGAGCATCCCCGCGCCACCTCGATCGAGGCGCTGGCCAAGCTGCGTGCCCCGTTCCGCGAGGGCGGCTCGGTGACGGCGGGCAACGCCTCGGGCGTCAATGACGGCGCGGCGGCGCTGGTGATCGCCTCCGAGGCGGCGGCGAAGCGGCACGGGCTCACCCCGATCGCGAAGGTGCTGGGCGGGGCGACGGCCGGCGTCGCGCCGCGCATCATGGGCTTCGGCCCGGCGCCCGCCTCGAAGAAGCTGATGGCGCGGCTCGGGCTGACGCCGGAGGATTTCGCGGCGATCGAGCTGAACGAGGCCTTCGCCAGCCAGGGCCTCGCCACGCTGCGTGATCTCGGCATCGCCGATGACGACGCGCGGGTGAACCGCAATGGCGGCGCCATCGCGCTCGGCCACCCCTTGGGCATGTCGGGCGCGCGGATCACCGGCACGGCGGCGCTCGATCTGAAGCCCGGCGAGCGGTCGCTCTCGACCATGTGCATCGGCGTGGGCCAGGGCATCGCCGTGGCGCTCGAACGGGTCTGAACGGCACGGGCGGGGCAGCCGATGCCCCGCCCGCGGCGATGATGGCGGTGCCGGTCTTTCCGAAGGGCCGCAGGGGGCGCGGACAGCATCATGACCGCCGACAGGAGAGCGGACCCTGCGGCTTAAGATCCAGTTAAGGTGAGACCGCCACGCAGGGGCGAACCACCGCGTGGCCGACCGGCTGCCTTTCGTCGTCGATTCGGGGGGGCAAGTCCTCGGACCGCGCGGCGCTCATTCTTATGGAAGGACAACCGACCATGAAACGCCGCAACTTTCTGCAATCCTCCCTCGGCTTCGTCGCTGCCGGCGCGGCCATGCCCGGTATGGCCAGCGAGGCGCAGGCCGTCATGCCGCCGCGCGAGGTCGACATCATGCCGGGGATACCGGCTGGCCAGATCCACGTCATGCCGGACGAGTTCGCCCTTTACTGGACATTGCCGGGTGACCGCGCGCTGCGCTACGGCATCGGCGTCGGCCGCGACGATCTCTACGAGGCCGGTGACTTCGTGATCGACGCCAAGAAGGAATGGCCGAGCTGGACCCCGACGCCGGGGATGATCGAGCGCCAGCCCGAGCTTTACAGCAAATGGGCCGATGGCATGCCCGGCGGACCGGACAACCCTCTCGGGGCGAGGGCGCTCTATCTGTTCAAGAACGGCTGGGACACCTTCCTGCGCATCCATGGCACCAACCATCCCAACACGATCGGCACATCGGTCTCGAACGGCTGCGCGCGTCTGGTGAACGACCAGATGATCGCGCTCTACGATCAGGTCCCCATGGGCACGAAGGTCTTTCTCTATCCCAAGGCCGGCATGGCCTATGATCCCGCCGAGGCGGAGGCGCGCTATCGGCGCGGCTGATCGCGGCTGCGCAACCTGCCGCGCGCCGCGCCGGCCCAGAGAGGCGCGGTGAAGAGCGAGCGGCGCATGACCGCGCCGGACCTCCTTCCGGCGGTCCCCCGGCATCCGGGGCGGGGATTACTCCCGGACCGGCCGACTGCCGATCTCTACCGAGCCCCGGCCGATCCGATCGGCCGGGGCGCAGGTTCGGATGGGGCACCCTGCGATCCGCTTCAGGCGAGCTGTCCAATGGCGGGAACGATCCCCTGCCTGGACGTCGATGCAGAATACGCTGAAGCAACCGCTTGGGCGGGTGACCTGACGGCGCCCGCCTGCCCGCTACCGCATGGGGCAACTGCGCCGGGCCTTGGCGCGGATCGGTGCCGGGTTCCCCGCCCGGTTTCTCGCGGTGCCTCTCCTTGAGGTGTTTCGCGCGGCATCGCCAGCCGCGACCGTGACATCGGACACGCCGTTTGCGCAACAGGGCCGAATATGGTGAAGGTTTCGACGGACGCGAGCGCTCGCGCTTCCAAAGGCAAGGCGACGCCGAGCGCCTCACGAGACAGGTAGCAAGGAATAGACGTGCCGCGATCCATCGCCAAAGACCATGCCGAAAAACGCAGCCATATCTTGAAGATCGCAGCCCGGATATTCGCCGATCAGGGTTTTGCCCGTGCGTCGATGTCTTTGGTGGCCAGGGAATGCGGAATATCCAAGGCAAATATCTACCACTACTACGACAGCAAGGACGCCCTGCTGTTCGATATTCTCGATAGTTATCTTTCGAGTTTGCGGGACAGGGTGTTGGGACTGCCCATCGAGGATCTAGACCCGGCCGCGCAGCTCGAACGCGTAATACTGGAATTCCTGATCGCTTACGAGGGCATGGATTACGTGCACAAGGTGCAGACCGAAGGCATTGCGCTTCTTGATAAGGACCGGCAGGAAATCCTGAAGGATTACCAGCGCGAATTGGTCCGCCATCTGGGGGCCGTCATCTCCGGAACCGCCCCGATGGTTTTTTCCGAAGAACCCCACAAGCTTCGCCCCACCGTCATGTCGGTCTTCGGCATGATCAACTGGTTCTACATGTGGAACGGTTCTGCGGACAAGAAAGCGCGCCAGGACTATGCCGGTTTCGTGACGAAGCTGACCCTGCACGGCGTGCATGGGCTTTGAAGGCCGAAAACTTCAGATTTCGGTGGTCCAAGGCTGGATCTCAGAACAGTCCATATCCGCATTGTCATCATGAATGGATATACGCTCTCGGCATACCCGTCACAAAGGCTGTGGAGTAAGTGTATCCGAGGAAAGGGGGAGTCCGGTCAGCAAGAAATTTGTGCAACAAGGCCCCTTGGGCAGCATCAGCTTTGCGCATAAACACAGTTGCTAAACCCGACTTAGCGGCTCATGTGGTTTCTGCGGCAAGTATACGGTGATTTGATCACCTGCCGTTACACAACCGGATGCAATGACGACGCCCATAATGCCTGTACGCCGTTCTAGATTACCCTTTTCGTTGCGCCGGATGAAAGTCGATAGGAGACCGGATTGAAAGGTGTCAATCTGCGCGCAAGGATTGCGAAATCCAGTGATTTGCACTTGAGCGGTCTGGCCCAATTTCAGAATCGTGCTCTTTGGCAGGTAAAGCAAGTCTATGCCGCGGGTCGTGATGTTCTCGCCAAGATCCGCAGGCAGGACTTTGAACCCTTTTTCGCCATATTCATCGAACAGCTCGGACTGGAACAGATGCACTTGCCGCAAATTCGGTTGGGTCGGGTCCGCCTTCACGCGTGACCGGTGGCGAGCCTTTTCACCGCAATGCGCGTCCCCCTTCACGCCCAGACCAGTCAATAGCTCGATCTTCGGCACGACGAGTTTTGAGAAACGGTGGGTCTCGTCGCGGGCCACGGCGATGACATGAGGCGGCATCAATCGGATCCTCCGGGGTGTCTCAGGGATGCAAGCGCCAGGCTTTGCCACAGCGTCGCCTCGAACGCGTCGATCAGCGTCACGCCGTCGGGCGGGGTGAGAGTGGCGGCACGACCCGACAGGGGGCCACCGCCGAGGATGATGCTGTCCGCACCGCCCATGTCGGCATCGCGCCTGACCGCCTCGGACAGCGCGGGGCGCCAGATCTCCTCGTTGTCCGACAGACCGTCATCCGGAACCGCGGTGATGCGCAGAACGCGCGAGGATTGGCCGTAAAGCTCCAGAAGATCGGCAATCTGGCTAGGCCAACAGCGGCCCGAGGTCAGGATGGATACGCGCCGTCCCAGTTGCAGGGCGGTGTGCACCGAAGCCTCGACCATGCCAAGAACGGGCACCGGCAGCGTTTCACGCAAGGCTAGAAGCCCCGGCTCTCCGAAACAGGCGAGCATGATGGCATCGGGGCGCGGACGGCCCCGATCCGCCAGCCGCCCACCGACCGCGGTCAGGATGGCCGCGGCGGCAAGCGTCGCCTCGACCCGGTTGGAGACGAAGGCCGGCCCGGTGGCGATCGTCATGGGCTCCAGCTCGGCCTTGCCGCCCAAGGTCCTTTCGGCGTGCCGGCACATGCGATCGGTCAATTCGGCGCGGCTGTTGCCATTGACCATCAGGATCAGCGGCGGTCTCACGTCGCCCTCCCCGGAAACGGTGCGAAACGATGGGCAAAGCCGGCCTTTTCCAGCCGCGCCGCCGTCCCCCACAAAAGCGCCTCCTGTCCGGGTGCGGCCACGATCTGCAATCCGAACGGCAGATCGCCCGCGTCGGTCGGCGCCGGCAGCGAAAGACACGGAAAACCGATCAGCGAGATCAGGAAGGTGCAGGCGAGATAGTCGATGATGGAGGCGCATTCCGTGCCGCCGACCCGGATCACCTCGCCGCCATCGTTGCGGAATGGCGGCACCGAGGCCGCGGGCAACAGCAACAGGTCGTGATCCTCGAAGAACCTGAGCGCGGCGCGCTGCAGGGCACTGCGCGTGGCTTCCGCCCCGAGATAGATCTCGGCGGTGATCTCGCGCCCCTGCCGCACGTTCCAGACATAGGACGGCGTCAGGTCGGGTTCGTGACGTTCGACCATCGCGCCGAACTTGAACCAGGATTCCGCCGCGCGCAGGGTCTTGAAGGCCTGCACGCCACCTTTCAGATCCGGTGCGGCCTCGCTCACCGGGCCAAGCGCCGAGGCCACCGCGTCGCGGGCCGCGGCAAATCGGCGCCGTACCCAAGGATCGACTGGAAAGGCGCCGCCGAGATCGACGGAGGCGGCGAGCCGCGGCCTGGGCTCCGGGTCGGGCTCCGGCGGCGCCGCCACGCCGCGCGACGCAGGGTCCATCGGGTGCGGCCCGGCCATGGCGTTCAGCATCAGTAGCGCGTCGGCGGTCGACCGCGCTAGAACCCCCTGCGTGGCCAGGCGAGACTCACCCAGCTTGCGTTCCGGTTCGGCAATCGTCCCCGGCGTCGGGCGCAGGCCGACGACACCGCAAAACGAGGCAGGCGTGCGGACGGAGCCGCCAAAATCCGTGCCCTGGGCCAGCGGCACCATTCCGGTCGCCACGGCGACCGCCGCCCCCCCGCTGGACCCGCCCGAGCTCAGCTCGGGATTCCAGGGGTTTGCCGTCGGCCCGCAGAGAGCATTGCTGCAGACCGCCCCGAAGGCAAACTCCGGCGTGTTGGTCTTGCCCATGATGATTGCTCCGGCGGCGCGCAGCCGGGCCACCGAGGTGGCGTCAGTTTCCGGGATCGTCTCAGCGTAAAGGCGCGAGCCCTGGGTGGTGCGCAGGCCTCTCGTTGCGGTGACATCCTTGATGGCGACGGGCAAACCGTGCAGCGCCGGCAGGGGCTCGCCGGCCAGGCGGCGCAGATCCGCGGTGCATGCCGCTTTTAGCGCGCCTTCGGTATCCACCGTGACGAAGGCACGAAGCGTGCCGTCCAGCGCGTCGATCCGGTCGAGGCAGGCGCCGACCACCTGTTCGGAGGACAGCGCGCCGGTCTTGAGGTGATTGGCCAGCTCGGTCGCAGGCCAATCGCAGAGGTTCGCATCGTTCATGGATCAGAACATCCTGTAGGGCAGCCAAGTGACGATCCCCGGCACTGCGATGATCAGAGCGACCGCAAAGAGCACGACCGCCACGAAGGGGATGATGCCGTAGAAGACATCAACGACCGACCCGGTGCGCCGTACGCCCTGCACCACGAAGAGGTTCATTCCCACCGGCGGCGTGATCAGGGCAAGCTCCATCATCAGCACCAGGAAAATGCCGAACCAGACCGGGTCGAGCCCCATGTGCAGCACCAGCGGGAAGACGATCGGAATGGTGCCGACCATCATCGACAGCGTCTCGATGAAGCAGCCGAGGATCAAGTAGAAGATCACCAGCACGAAGATGAAGCCCAGCGGCGTCAGCTCCATCTCGGCCACGAAGGTCGTCATCGCCTGCGGCACGCCGAGAATACCGATGATGAACTTCAGATAGAAGGCGGCGATGATGATCAGCAGGATCATGGCCGTGGTCCGCACGGTGCTGAGGAACGCCTCGTGCAGCATGGTTATGCTGAGCGCCTTGTTTCCGGCGGCCAGGACCACCGCCATCAGCACGCCGATCGCCGCGGCCTCCGTCGGAGTCGCCCAGCCGGTGTAGATCGCGCCCATCACCACCACGAAGATGGACAAGGGCGGGATCAGGTGGCGCAGGCTGCTCAGCTTCTCCGACCAGGAGGCCGCCTCGTCGCGCGCTCCGGCGGATCCGGGCAACAATAGGGAGATGATGGCGATGAACAGCATGAACAGCCCGATCAGCAGCAGGCCCGGCACGATCCCGGCGGCGAAAAGCTGTCCAATGGAGGTGCCGGTCAGCGCGCCGTAGATGATCAGGTTCACCGATGGCGGAATCAGAATGCCCAGCGTCGCACCGGCAGCGATCGATCCTAGGACTAGGCGTTCGTTGTAGCCGCGTCTGCGCAGCTCGGGCAGCGCCACCGTAGAGATCGTCGCCGCCGTCGCCACCGAAGAGCCTGACACCGCCGCAAACAGGCCACTGGCGCCGATATTGGTGTGCAGCAGGCCGCCGGGAAGGCGCCCCAGCCAGGTAGAAATCCCGCTATACATACGCTGCGTCACCCCCGCCCGCATGAGCAGTTCGCCGAGCAGGACGAACAGCGGAATGGCGGTCAGGATGAAATCGTTCATCACTGCCCAGAGCTGCGTCGCGAAGGTGTCGAGCAGGCTGGGCCCGAAATAGACGATGGCACCCAGCACCGAGGTCAGGAAGATGGCGACCGCGACGTGCAACCCCAGCGCCATCATGCCCAGCATGAGGACAAAGCCGATGGTGGCTCCGGTGAAATCGATCATGAGCTTGCGTCCTTGATGGTGGCGTCGGCGCTCGAATGGGGCGCTGTGACCTTGAGGCTGGCCTCGGTTTCCTCGTCGATGGACGGCGGGCCGTATTGCGCGTTGAGCGCGTCGGTCTCTCCCTTGAGGAGAAGCCAGGCCGCATGTACGGCCATCGCCGTGGCCACCAGAGCGAACAGGGCAATGCCGATGATCCACAGGCTCTGCGGTATCCACAGAGGGGTCTGAAGCGGGGTGGAGGCGCGCGAGCCGAATTCAAGCGTCTCCATCAGTGTCCGGGCAGCCTTCTCGGTCATGAAGATCGCAAAGCCGGCAAGGGCGATCGCCGCCACCGCGTTCATCACCGCTCGCAGGCGCGCGGGCATAACCATCAGGCCAAGGTCGATGCGGGTGTGCATCCTGTTCAGAAGCGAGGCGGCAAAGCCGACGGCCGCAGTGATGGCCAGAACGTAGCCGCCGATTTCGTCGACACCCTGGATCGAATGTCCTAGAAATCGACGCGCCACGATGTCGTACCCAGTCATCGCGCAGAGCGCCATGAGCGCCCAGCCGCAGGCCAAGGCAACGCCGCCGATCAGCTTTTCCAGCACTGTAAATTTCGAGTTCTGAAACTGCATCAGGTTTTCCCTTGAGTTTCGGGCCATGCGCCAATTCGGCGAATGGCCCTTTGGGTCGGTTGCGGATCAGTTGATCGTCAGGCCGCGCACCTCGCCGATGGTTTCGTTCCAGATCTTCGAGCATTCGGGGAAGTTGGCGTTGCAGCTCTCCGCCCAAGTCGGAAGGATTACCTTTTCGACCGATGCGGACAGCTGCGCGAAGTCATCCTCCGACGGCGTGACCTCGGTCATGTCGAAGGGCAGGTATTCCTCGCAGTCCTGCCCGGTAGAGCAGGCCACGGCCTTGCCATTGTTGACCCGGGCCATTTCCCAGTACTGATCTTCGAGATCGGCAAAGGCGTCCATGAGCTTGGTCTGCGCGTCCTCGGACATGCCGTTCCAAGTGTCGAGGTTGATCAGGTGAGTCTGCACCGACCATGAGATCGACAACATCATCAGGCTGTCCGTCACCTCGGGCCAGTTGCCGGTGTTGCCGGAGGTCGGCGAGGTGATCGCGCATTCCGCAACGCCGCGCTGAAGCGCCGGGTAAACTTCGGCGAATTGCAGCGTCACCGGGGTGGCGCCGAAGCTCTCGACCAGCGCCGACATGGTCGGCGTATAGGAACGGATGCGCAAGCCTTCCAGATCCGCGATTCCGGACACGTCGCCCTTGCAGTAGAAGATCTGCGGACCGAACGGCCAGAGCGTCAGCACCTTGGCGTTGAACTTCTCTTCTACGCGCTCGGAAAACGCGGCGCGGTAGGCGTCGACCACCTGCTCCAGCGTCTCGATGTTCGGCGAGACGCCGATCAGATCGAGACCTTCGAGAAACAAATCGTCCCGCGAGGCCGAGCCGATGGTGGTTTCCACGATGTCGAACGTGCCGGCGCGGACGACCCGCATCGTGTCTTGCATGTTCACGCCCAGCACGTCGAGCGGGTTAAAGTTGACATTGATGTCCAGCCCGGTCTCCGCGGCCAGGTTTTCGTAGAAACTCCTTTCAAGGGCGGTGTGGCTCTTGTGGGTGGACACCAGCCCGAGCGCGCGCAGGTTGACGGTTTCGGCCATGGCCGGGGCGGCCATGAACGTGGTGGCGGTTGCAAGGCCGGCCAGGCATTTGGTCAAAAAGGTCGTGGCCATCGTGATACTCCTGTTGGTTGTCTTGTTTTTTGTGGCGTCTTGGGCAGTGCTGGGCTCGTGCTCATGCGCTGATGCACTCGTGCTCAGTCGAGGAAGGCGAGCGCTCGCACCGGCGAGCCGGATGCGCCCTTGATGCGCAGAGGAATCCCCTGAAACTGGAATTCACCGGCGCCCAGAACCTCTTCGAGGTTCCAGAGCCATTCGTAATGGACCATCTCCAGATCGCGGCAGATGCGATGGTTGACGAACAGGTTCTCGTCCACCCGGTCAGTCGAGGGGCCCTCGACCCCATGCACCCGGCTGCCGCGCTCGTGCAGCCAATAGGTCGCTTCCGCCGTAACCTGCGGGTTCATGCGCACGATCTCGTCATTCGGCCAGTGACGTGCGTTGATGCCCGTGCACATCAGCACGATATGCCCGTCCACGGTGACGCCGGCCTTCTTCTCGGCGGCCTCCATGTGTTCGCGGGTGATGTCGCCCCGGTCGCCCACATGCCGCAGATCCAGGCAGACTGCCTTGCCCATGAACATCTCGACAGGCATTTCATCGATCGGCGTACCATCGGGATTGTTGTGGATCAGCGCGTCGATATGGGTGCCGGAATGATCGAGCATCCCCATATAGGTGGTGGTGAAGGTCAGCAGATCCTCGGGCGTGCCCTGCTTGAGCCTCTTGGAACTCTCATGCGTGGTGTGCGGGATGATGACCGGGCGCGCCAAGCGGCCCAGTGCGGGGGCGCCGTCTTCCAGAGGAAGCGTGAGGTCGACGATACGGGGCATTATACGGTCTCCGGCGTCTGAGTCTTGAGTGCGGCGAGCTTGGGGCCCCAAGGGGCAAGTGCCTCGGTCGGCGCGCCGATCCGGTTCAGCGCGCCCCACATGGTGACCGAGATGGAATCGATGATCGGCACGCCGGTATCGGCTTCGACCTGCCGGGCGACCGGGGCGCCGGCGAGGTTGGTGCACAAAACGATCACCGCGTCGGGCCCGGCGGCGCAGACCTCGCGCAGCGCGGTTTCGATCCGCTCCGGCGGGACCGTGCCGAAGCTGAAGTTGTCGGAGATGTCGAAATGCGTTTCCGCTGCACAGCTCAGCCCGTGCGTGGCGAAGTTGCCGATGATCTTCTTTTGCACGTCGCCGGTATAGGGCGTCACCAGTCCGATGCTCTTTGCCTTCAAAGCCTTCATCGCATCCATCACCGACAGCACGC
>JACLAD010005090.1_pt1 | contig 22346 bp, 8 predicted proteins | sample 8027901 | NCBI WGS metagenome assembly JACLAD01 (sample SAMN15725071, study PRJNA655200) | protist metagenome | isolation source: fluorescence activated cell sorting (FACS) single amplified genomes of... | place: Spain: Blaines Bay Microbial Observatory, Mediterranean Sea | collected 2016-07-05 | reverse complement strand
CTTTGTTGTTACAACATTAGACTAGCTAAAAGCAATATTTATAAATTTATCGATACAGTATATAATTATTATAGAAGATAGAAGATAGAAGTACCTAGGAGGTACTTTGATCTTTGATTTGATTTGATGTGGTTGTGGTTGGCTGTGGTTGTTGGTAGACTTTTCATTTTCATGGATACGCACTATGTGATTAGTATTATTAGTATTAGTATTAGATAGCTAAAGTCATATGTCATATATATATAAAATATAATAAGTGGGCTGCCTAGCATATGTACTTCAGCATCCTACAAACTACAAATCACTTGTAGTATCTAAGCAAGTAAAAGTACTTACTTACTTCGGCACGGCCATACTGGCCGTACATATCTCTACTTCACATCTCTACTGCCTACACATCGTCCATTGGTCGTTAACCGTCGAATTCATATATGGACTAGACTAGGCCTATCGACTATCGGTCAAGTACCTGTACCCTGTACCTATACGCTATATGAAATCCGCTTGGTCTTTCTGTCCTCGAGCGTATCCATCTTCATCCTGTTGACCAGCATCGTCTATAGACATATTATGATTATAAGTATAATCATGATAATGTCACAACAATGTTTAATTACTTCAAGTAAAGCTATACATCTAATCGTGAGTATTTTATAACATAGCCGCTTTCATCTTGGCAGCATCTCTATATCCTAAGGCGCGTTGTACTAATTGCCTCCTCCCTTGTTTATCATACAACAATCTCCTTTTCATCTGCAAATTTTGAATATTCGAAGGTAATGAATTCAGGTCTAATCTTGGATTATTATTCAAATTCAAATCATGAAGATTAGGCATATCCTCTAACTCCTCTGGTAAAGTTACTAAATTATTATATTCTAGATTCAATCTAGTTATTGATTTCAATTGACTAATCCCTACTGGTAATTCATCGATTTGATTTCTATGTGCTTCAAGCTTCTCTAATCGAATGAGATTTATAATACCAGATGATAATTTTTTCATAATATTTCTTGAAATATCAAGATATTTTAATACTGGCATCAAAGTAAAGTCAATATTATCTAGATTACTAATGCCATTTCTTGACAAATCCATATATTCAATTCTTCGATACCAATCTCCTAAATCAGGCAAATCAGTGAATTTATTCCCAAAAGCTATTAGTTTTGAAATATTAGGATAAATCTTACAATCTTCAGGGTAATCAACTAGTGAAAGTTGAGCAATATCTAGTTCCTTTTGGCCACCTAATTGACAATCAGCCATACGGTCTAGAATGTTATCTGAAAACCCTTTCCTCGTTTTTTTTGTCATCATGACAGCTTTTTCTACAGCTTTGAATTTATTGACATTCTGTTCTCCTGATTTTCTTGTCTCGGTCTCAGCCTCTGCCTTATTTCGTGTCTCTTTTTCTTTTGCAGCTTTGTCTGCTGCAGCCTTCGCAGCAGCCTCTTCTCTCTTTCTCTGTTCTTTCGCTAGACGAGCATCCTCTTCAGCTTTTGCTTTCCTTGCATCCTCTTCTGCTTTTCTCTTGGCTTCTGCTTCTCCTTTTACAATTATGGATTGAAGTGCCTCTATATCAATTTTCAATTCAATTGTAAATTTGACTATTCCTGCTTTCTCACCTGACTTCTGCTTCAATTCCGCTTCATATCCAACATCAATATTCATATTATCCGCCAAATTACTAATATCTATTTCCACATTTCCAATAAATACATGTGAAGTAATAGAGTTATGATCAAGACAAGATACAGTCAATATCGATCCTCCTGATGACGATGATGACAATGTAGTCTCATCACATTTAAAAGATATGTTCAAATCATTCCAATCACCACTATCACCGGCATTATCAATTTGTTTCGTACGTTCTGACCATTTTGGATCATTAAGTTCAAATTTCACAAAAGGATCATTCGCAGCAGCTTGAATACCACTGAATGTTAATCTTCCTGTCTCTACATTGATAAGCTCACGGACACTACATTTCTTGATCGTGCCCTTAAAAGGAGTTATAGCTGGAGCAAAGGGTGAAGTTAATAATGTTTCCAATAGATTTGGTTCACTCATGATTGGACGATACAGTACATATACCTCATATAAAAGTGTGTATGTGGGTGTTTGAACTCAATCATGGTTGCTCGAAAGTCAGGAAGCTAAGCATTCGAGAAACGAAGTACCCGCATAGTAATACCTAACCTAATATGTGCTGGATGCAATGCTCGTTCATTCGCTCGCTCAGCTCATCATCGCTTACCTATTAATCACGATATATATCTAACAAAAATACGAATTACACATTTTTTTTTTTTCTGGCAAAATACCAAACACATACTTATATATGTGGACTGCTATGCTGGGAGAAACCAAGAAGATGATGATGGACGGACGGCGGACGGGACCTTGCTTGATTGCATCCATCTCGCATCTCGCATCTCACATGCAGTGCTAGTTTGCATTGCACAGTGGGTATAGGGAGTCATAAAACAATCTAGACAACAGAACCTAAGCAGACCAAGATAATGGATTCTGAGTAGGCAATTACACAAAAGAAAGCATTCAATAAGATCGCTCAAAACAAACTTTTATTCCCAGTTCTTATTGACTTGAGCTGAGCATCCTTGTGTCGTGGATATGTCTTCGTCTCAAATTGCACTCATCTATCGAGAGCTTCTACCCCCTACAGCAATCACTTCATCAACATTTCTCTCACTCTGTACTGATCTTGAAAACTCAACCTATGATGAGTTTCTGGTTACAGCGGGTGCTACAGTACTAAGCGTGCATCGTCTTTGCAATGGGAAGCTCAAAAGGGTATGTTGGATAGTGATTACTACTATTAAGTTATTTCTTGATATATAATATTTATACTAAACTATCTATGAATGTTAAAGATATCAATATATCTACTTCACTTCACTTCACTTCATTTTACCATCATTTTGTCATCCAAACATGATTTCTATTGTCCCTTGACATATAGGTGTCTTCCCTAGACATTTTTGGTAAGCCACAATCACTAGCTGCAATATCTTTACCTTCACCTCATAAATATGGTATATATGAGGTAAAAAATTTATATTACTGTGCTTCATAACTAACTTTTTTGTATCTTTTTGATTTCTCTCTCAATTTTTTCTATGGTAACAATGATGTCTTAACGTATTTGCTCATACGTACAAACATGTATATATACATACAATTTTACATAGGATCATTTACTAGCAACATTCGATATAGGCAAAGTTGTTATCGCATATTTTGATTGTTTTACTGAAAATTTCGAAGTATTACATATGTATAATATTGAAGATAATGCGAAAGGCATAGGTAGTGAAGTGAAAGCAGATCTGGTAGTATTTGAGCAAAATCATAGAAATGCATATCCAAAACTTTCATTAGATCCAAGTAAACAGCTTGCATGTACTAATATATATGGTAGAAATTTATTTTTTGTACCTTTAAAGCGCGAGTTAATGACAATCTGTGAACAATTCATCATTGACTTATCTCATTTACACGTGATTGGCTCTATTGTTGATCATTGCTTTATTCATGGATATGGACAGCCTACAATAGCTGTGTTAATTGACACTTCTAATGGTATTCCAATTGGACATGCAGCAAAAATACGTCATACGTATAGTTTAGTGGTACTCGCCATTGATCCTACTCTGAAAACTGCAGCAATCCTGTGGAGGGCCGATCACCTGCCAAACGATAGCTTAAAAGTATATCCAATTTCCATGACTACATCCTCAATACCAAGTGCATTGATTATTTCCTTAAATGCTCTATTATTAGTTAATAGAGAGAAGATTACTGCATTGAGCACGAATGGATTCTCTGCCATTTCAATCAATACAGACCAGATAGAATTACATCCATCTGAATTGGAAATTGCTTTGGAGTTGAACTCTTCTCATTGGATAGAAATGAATGATGATATTATGATTGGTACATTAAAGGATGGAATGATATTAAAGATGGTTCTTTCTCAAAATAGAAGTATGATTAAGAACTTGTCTATAATCGCTACAAGTATAAAATGTACACATTTATGTGTCTCCAAAAATTATAATTTTTTATTTTTAGCATCACGTGAGTGTGATAGTGTTCTACTAGGTGTCAATACTATTACCATTGAATCACCTACAACACATATGAAGAAAAAAATCAAAATACATAATGATCCTGCAGTAGATGATGAAGAGAAATTTTTATATGGGAATACATTAAGCAATCTATCGAGAGAAAATGAAATATCATTAACCCAAGAGATAACTACTTTGAAATTATCTGTTCTTGATAAAATTACAGTAATAGGACCTATTTTTGATGCGGAATATGAATCTAACAATAATACAAATATTATGGATAGTAAAAATCATCTTTTTTGGCAACCTACTCTTAATTGGAGTACTACTGATAATAAAGCTAATGAAAACAATACTACTAGTAATAGAAATGAACATATGGCGGCATTAGCAGGTATATCAGAGGCTAGTGCTTATATAGTACCACGAGAATCAAGGGATAATTTACATATATGTGCTGGAATAGATGCAGGTGGTAGCATACGTAAAATGCACTTGGGTCTAAGTACATCTAAAATCAGTGAGAAAGAGTTTACTGGCATTACTTCAATTAAATCAATCTCTAAAAATGGATTTACTTATATATTCATGAGTAGTGAAGTGACCCGAGTTTTGAAATATGAAATTGATACTGATAATAGTAATGAATTTTTGATCTCAGAAATTTCAAAGGAACCTGCGGCTTATGTCACAGTTGAAAAAACTATAGCTGTTGGTTTCATAACCGAAAATATTATGGTACAGGTATGTGAAAAAGGTATACGCTTGATTTCACAACCAAATGAAACAAATATGTTTGATCATTTTGTTGCTGCTAAAGTAGCTAATGGGGGCTTGGGTGGATCAAACTCGGAGAAAATTGTGAGTGCGGATATCCTGGAAGAATACGTTTGTGTTGTTACCAACGGAAAAACGCTATATATCCTCCGATATGATTCTCATTTAGGTAAGCTCAAACCATATGCACGTGCCAATGCTACAGGTAATTTCAAAAGTTATGATGAAAAAGTTGTGAAAAAAGAGAAGGAAAATGCGGCCATTAATATTGCACCACTCTTCCAACAAGGAGTGCTTTGTGCTTCTTTTTTTGCTGAGCAGTTTGTATACTCACAACCTCCGTCATTATCATCGTCGTCGTCGTCGTCCAAGCAGCCACGTACTACAATGCCGGTAAGTGTAGAAACGGAAGAGGGCCTATTTTATGATAGCGATTATTTACACAAAAGCATGGAGTTAGCAGTTAGCTGTTGTGCCGAAGAAACGAGTAATGACATGGAAGTAGAAGACGAAGGAGAAGTAATAGATGGAAGTGGAGTACAAAGAAATGAATCGAATGACACAGCAATAATCACAACAACTGACTCTAGTAAGTCTCCTATTAGCAAAAAGAGAAAAAAGAAGAAATCTACTACTGCTACTCCGTCACCATCGTCAATACCAGACACGGCTGAAATACCAATTCCTAGATCCAGACCGATTTATTTGATAGCAGTAGATGCCTGTAATTGTCTCAGAATTGTTGATTTGAATACTTTACAAGCAGTGTTTACGACCATGTCGCTATCAACTCAACAATCTTCCTTAGTCTCATTAGAGAAAGCCAAGGTAGGGGAAGAGGAAGAACAGGAGCAAGTCAATGAAAAAACTACCGAGGATGATACTCATACACCTTCCATTCCATATTCGAAGAGGCAGATAAAAGATATTCGTATGCACCGCATGGGGCATATTAGTGATTCAGCTGCATTGACACGTATATGTATCTTGGCTATTTTTGAGACTGGCGATCTTGGGCTGTATGCAGGCACTGAAGTATGTAATGGAGTTGTAAGTGCATTCAACAAAGTTCCTTATTCCTTTGCAATACGCAAACGTAAGGCACGACTAAAACTGAGAAGAAGTGGTTTAGTTGGTGAAAAGGGTAAAGATGGGGAGGCTGTAAATTTTGAAGATTCTAATGTGTATAGTATAGCAAGAGTGGTTGACGGGAGTTTAAATGGCTATAATGGAATGATTGTATCTGGACCACGTCCAATTTTTATATCATCTTCTCAATCAGCTCCCTTTGTCATACCTTTAACCTTTCCAGAGCTTCCATATGCCAATCTTGGGACCTATTCCATCGCACCATTCAGTGTAGGGAATGATTCGGTAGGAGGGGGTCGAATTTCTGGTATATCTTCACTGTGGAGAGAAGTTGAGGATACAGGGCTTGTGCAGCGGAATCTTCGTCCCTCTATACTTGGCATTTATAAACAAATAGATAATTTGAGTATTCACTCTGGTGGCGCTCTGAGTAGCACGAAGCTATCAACTAAGAGAACAGTACATAAATGTAAAGAAATTGGCAATGTTACGCAAGATATGATCGAACAAGCTTTATTAAAAAAGAAAACTCATGTATTGACAACATCTTATCCGATAGAAACAGTATTCAATCGGGAAGTACAAACGAATGAAGAAATTGAATTCGATAATACTATGTATAGTCGGTTTTATCCTACTCCAATGCTTACAGAAAGTTACTTTCAACCTAGTGAACGTTATGGCCCAGATCCATTACTTACCGATAGAAAATATCAATTATCAATCATACAAGGTATGTCAAGTAGCAAAGTGGAATGACCATTAATATCTATCAATCTATCTATCTGTCTGTATATATATATATATATATATATATGATGTATCCATGTTGTGTCTCTATGTTTATGTTTGCAAAATGTATTCGTTTGTTTTTGTATTGAAGATTTAAATCTTTTTGATATTTTAACTTATATGAAAACAATAGATGGAGATATCATCGATGTTTGGGAGGACTTAGAAGAGGGAGAAATCATTGTCGATTCAGAAATACTTTATCTTCAACAGGAAAGCGCTAGTGGCTACACTCGGCCAGATACAGCTCGAGTTTATCTAGGCGTATGCACAAGTACAACTGAAAAGAATGGAGAAGATAGTCAAGGCAAGGGACGAATTTTATTATTCGGACTTTCGTATTCTATGTTTGAAAGCAGTGCTACTACTCAAAATATTCCTGTACAAGCACTTCTAGTCAGTGAGACTGAAGATCAGGGGGATACGATGAAACCTAAGACATTAACATTGTCACAATTACGTGCTGGAGTGAATAAACAAGATATCGAAGAATCAAAAGAAGCACAAGAAGCTAGAAAAGCTGAAGTTGAGGCTAAAAAATCGTCACAACAAAAATTTTTGGACTCTATTCAACCAAAATTGAAATTGTTGTGGTCAGGGTATGGACCTGCTAGCGTGATAAAACAGTTTGGACGCTATGTGATTAGTACAACTGGATATACACTATATATTTATACGTTGAAGCAGTTATCCGGAAGAAATGAGGTGGCTTTGGAACCGATTGCTTTCTACACAGCATCATTTTACATTGTGGATGTAAGCACTACCAAGGATTATATTATTCTTTCTGACGCTATGCATGGTACAACATTTCTTGTGTGGAGAGAACAAGACCGCTCACTGATATTACAAGCACGTGATGGAGAGCATTATTCATGTACATCTTCAGGCTTGATTCGTGATGGGGCATTACTGGGAATGGTTATCACAGATGATGAAGGAAATTTCCAACACTTACAATACAATCCTCGGAAAGCGTTAAAGCGTCTCCTATGCACTGCTGATTTCCATGTAGGGTCACAGATTACTACCTTACTACAACACCGTGTACTCTCACCTCCAGCACAACTAAACGAACATTCTAGAAATCAACAGCAGCGACATCGACAGAAATCATCGAAAGTTTCGTCCACAGTACCATTTGGTACCCGTTTGGAAAAGGGTGTTGCTGATCGTTCATGTTTGTTGGCTGGTACACTTGATGGAAGTTTAGGAATACTAGTACCAGTAGAAGAGAGAGTATATCATCGTTTAGCACTTTTGCAACAAATTCTTTGTACAACTTTGTATACACAATTTGGTCTTAATCCACGGGAATTTCGTTTGTTTCGCAGATCTCGCGAGAGACTAATAAGAAAGAGGGGTGTACTAGATGGAAATATTTTATGGAAATTTCTTACATTGAATATTGAGACACAAACTGATATTTGCTTTGTCATGGGTACTACAATCGATAGAGTTTTAGATGCTTTACAGGATGTGGAAATCTCTACATCGTTCTTTTGAAATCTGCATAATCTAGATAGATAAAGGAGCAGCGAATACTAATATCTTATGATATATTGTAATGATTAGTGATAATGAACTAGCTAGCTACTTATGATTACGATATATTGTACTTCTTAGCTGGTCTAATACTAATATTGATATTCTTCTAAATTGAATATTACGTCAAGGCAGACGAGAACCCTAAGCAAAAAAGCACTCCATACGAGAATCTATCTGGATCTACCCTTTTTTTTGGAATTCGTAATTCATAGTTTTATTAGATATTTTGTCCAAAGGGCTCAACACATCGTTTAAGCGAAATATCTAATAAAACTACGAATTACAAATTCCATAAAAAAGGGCAGATCCAGAGAGAGAGAAGTTAAGTGCGACGACGAAAAAAGATCCAACTAAGTACTTACTGCTCAACGAACTCCCCTAGTTCACTGTACCAACTCTACTCCTGCCCATTGAACAGGAGAGAATGGGATGCTCCAATTCCGTCGAACTTGATATTGCGACCCCTCTCCGCCCAATTGAAGAGTTTCTGCTCGTGTTGATGGGAAAGACAAATCTCAGCAGCTTAAGGGGGATGAATGTTGGAGCATACCAGCATGCTCTGCAGAAGCTTAAAGAGGATGTAATGTATGTACAAGATATGCTGGCTGGTTTGAGAAGCCTTGGATCTGGATTTGGTGATTGCTCTACTATTCCTCTCAACACTATCCATTACATTTACGGTCTACTGGATGGTAGAGTTACTGTCAGTGGTTGTAACGTTCAAGAGAGTGTACTAATGGGGAAAGATTTATTTGTTCTCCTTACAAGATGCAGAGGATCTGATGTTCAAGCATACAGAGAAGTATATAATTTTTTCTTAAAGCACGTTGTTCTAGATGATTTGGGACAATTCTTTGAGGAGATGATCGTTCATTCCATGAATTATTTTTGTAATTTGGCGGATGACTCGAGTGTGCAACCTAGATATGAGAGTATTATGAAGCTTGTACCCAATGAAGACTTTTGTGCAGATATCTCTATTGGTATTCATCTTTGTCTTTCAGATATTCATAATATTTCGTTTGGTAGGTTCGATTGGATGGCATGCATGATGAGAATGTATTGGCCAACTGAGATCGTTAGCCCACTTAGATTGAGGTTTTTGGTATATTCTGAAGTTGCCGAGAAAATTATACTGCATATACCTCCATTTGGAAAAGATTATTTAGAGAGTTGTGTCAATCACAGGGCACCAGATGCTCTTGTTTATCTGCTGCACAGAGTGAATTTGGATGTCATACCACTTGATTATCTTGAACACATATTGCTTGCAGAATTCGCATTTTCAAATGTTTCTATCTGGACACGAATTGCTACAGCACAGTATGAGCTCGACGATCTATATAAGGACGATAAGCATTGCGCCATGACAAAATCACAGTTGGTCAAAGAGCTCATCTTTCGCATTCCTATATTGGGCGTGGACAGAAAGATTAGGTGCTCAATTCCCTCTGAAGCTTTTCTAGAATTGGGATCCATAAGTGATCCTGACAAGAAGAAGAAGGGAGAAGACAAGATACCAAATATGATTTTGTCGAATGAGGAAAGAAAAGAATTCAGTGATAAAAAATTAACATATTTCGATCCAGATTATATACATTTGAAAGTAGGAGCAGAGAGCACAATCAAAGAAGACCAGGTGCGTTCAATGGTTCCTATTAACAATTTAGATGCAGAATTACAGAGAGAGCAAATTCTTCGCCAAGTATCTGGTACTCTTGAGTGTTTCCTTTGCGAGGGATATGGCAGTATGGATGAGCTATATCGAGTCTACGAGGAAGAGGAGCGATGGGCAAAAGCCATTGAATGTGATGAAGACGATAAATGCGCCGCAGCAGTGGAGGGGAAATTGAGAGGAAATTCGGATGTATTGAGTGATGCTGATGTAAATATAAGATCGACTCTAGCTTCAGCTTTTGTCAGTCGAAATCGAGGAAAGATGAAAGAGATTTTGACATCAAGGGAAGGACAGCGTGAGATGAACAAGTTGGGTCATAAAGTATGCCGCTCTCCAAAAGCAAGGAGGAGACAAAAGTCAATTGTTCCATGGTTTTATGCAAAAATGTGGATTAAATCGAAGGCCATAAATGATGAGACGCTAAGTGAAGGCAGTGAAGAAGTCTTAGACGATAAGGACTTGCCCTACGGTGGAGACATGAGTGCTGCTATGAAAAACAATGATAGAGCGGCAATAAGGCTGATCATGACCACTAAAAACAAAAGAAAAGCTAAACAAGCGAAACAATTGCAAGACGAAGAAAAACAAGAGTCTCAGAATGGTGTTACTGACTCGTCAAACTCAGAGTGGATTCCATTTGGCGAAGAAATGTGCTTACTACTAGAGCAGGCTCTAGCAGATGACAACAAAACTTTGGTGGAAATGAAGCTAGAAGACTCTGATATCTGTAATATAGACGTAAAAAGTATGACTATAACAAACACCACCAATAGTAATTTTCATCGAAAACTATTGAGACGATTAGATGAAAGGAGATTGCTGGCAAGCAGCGAGTGTTGGTTATGTAGGGGGACAGGCTACACATCGAAATGGATGGAGAATGAGATCGACTATCTTATGAAAAGATACGCCGATAAGGAGGAATTAGCGTTAGCAAATGTTTCGGAGGTAAAAGACTCGGATGAGACAAAAGTACTGTGTGCTTTATGTTTGACAGAAAGGGCAAAATACGGTATGTCCTTGGAATGTGAACATTTGTATTGCGATGATTGTATCAGTAGATCTCTTGAGAGCATGTTATACGTGGGTCAATTTCCTCCATATTGTGTGCAATGCAGGGCTGAATCTGCAGTACAAGACCCTCAGGCTAAACTTCCTTCTATTGGAGAGATTACCAGACCTGCTTTAACATTCTTACGAGAAAGGTCTGTTATAACGAAGGAGTTTCAGTATAGGTTTCTAGCAGGTATGAAGCGCAAAGAAGGCAAAGAGGAGGAATTCAAAGTCTTTCCGTGTCCAACTAATTGTGGGAGCTTCATTTTCAAAGGTGAGCAGATATATGAGCTGAAAAAATCGAAATTATATGCAAGGTTGGGATTATGTGCTTGTGGAACGCCAGTATGCCAGGAATGCGAAGAGGCTTTTCCCTGCGAATTGTTGCATGCTTGTAAATCCGCCCCTTCGAATTTGGACACGATTTCGAAGTCTAAGCAAACATTCGATGAAAACGCAGCTTTAGTAGCCAACATTGGGAAAAAATGTCCAGTTTGTGGCTTATTTATCCAAAAGGACGAAGGCTGCGATTATATGATGTGTGGAGATAAATCACATGGCTGTCTAGCAGACGCGCTTAGAAATGGTGGATGTGGTATTTCTTTCAAATGGGAGGATTTACAAGTCGTCGATGACCCGTGTGGATATCAGGATATGGATCGAACGGATAAACGTGCAGGGCGGCCATTAACTGCCCGTATGTTGAAAGATCCTCCCAAGTGCAGAGGAAAAAATTGTCCTTACTTCGCATCCACAGATAACGCTAAGCTTCCACAATTTGTTCCTAATGGCGGATCCAATAGTAAGAATAACGGTGGAGAATACTGTTGTATCGACTGTAAGGATGGTAAAGTCTCTCACCATATGTATTGTCACAAAATTCGTGTCAAAGAGGCTGATGACATGGACTATTTAAAAGCTTCTCTGAAAAAAATGTTGGATTATTCAAAAGTTGCGCCTACAAAGTATCTGATGCCCTTCAATGCATGGAAATTAAGATTAGTTTGGCCACTTACGTATGTAATGCGGCATGCAGAGCGAAATCAAATCGATCATAGCGACTTTTCAATAGAATTCATTACCACCGACGACATACCTTTAGCTTTGAAAGGAGTCAAGACGTTTCATATGAACGCAACGATTAACTCAGTAGAGGGCGATCCACTTACTGAAGACGAAATACTGAATGGAGACGTTATAGCCACGGAAGTCGATTTTGGTGGCTCTGTCATTGTGAAGGGCATGAGATCTTCAGCTCTTTTTTGGGTACGCCATTTTATTTATATTATTCGACTAGCTCCGGAGAAAGCGTGGAAAATTGCCTCTCGGAGAAAAATAACGATCTAAAGTCATCTTCAGGGCGTCCTGTGTCTACGAGAGGATGGATATTGTATGATTATCAACAACATACCTATGTATCTCCTTATCTATCCTGTCTGAAGAGTAAGCCGAAGAAAGTACGACACGAAAAGAAAAAAGATGGGGATGAAGAAGATGAGGGTAGAATCCCCAAAGGAAACGATAGAAAAAAAAAGAAGAAGAAAAAAAAAAAGGAGGGTAGAAACCCTTGGGGGGATGAAACAGATGAGGAAAGAACGCCTAGGGATGATCGCGAAATGGATCAAAATTGGCAGCTTGATGAAGAGAGAATGCGAAACGATGAAAATGGAAAAAATGAAGGTGGAAACCCTTGGGAGATAGATGAAGAGGTAAGAACAGCTTGGGATGATCGCGAAATGGATCGAAATTGGCAGCTTGATGAAGAGAGAATGCAACTAGTTCGAATTTTAGGAGCAATGTACCGTCAATGCCCTGCCTGTGGTCTCATCATAGAAAAGAATGGTGGCGATCCTCAAATGATGTGTGGATGCGAAGCGAGGGTGGCTGGGGGCAATCCAGAGAAAGCCTTTGCTGGAGGTGGATGCTGCCATGAATTCAATTTTGATACACTGCAACCATTGAACAATATTAGTGGCGAACCTGGTAGACCGCTTAATCAAAGACAATGGAAATTTGCCCTTGCTGTGCTTCACCATGCACGAATGCATGGATTGCATGGAGTAGACTAGAGTAGTAGATAGATCATAATTCGTTAAACTGTTTGCCGAATCTCTGATTCGACAGCCATTGAACTTCATTACTCATTATCTACTAGTGTTTTATGTGGTTGTTTTGGGAGTGAGCTCAAGTGTGAGAGTGAGAGTGAGAGGATTTGTTGCTGAATCCACTTCACTTTGTTCCCATAGGGGGTGGGTCTACTGTACTATTACTATTACTATTACTATTTTTTTCTAAAGAATACTTTAACGCCCCCATACATTTCACGCACCAATGAGTATTGTTGCTGAGCACATACTTATACTTGATCTACATTACCATGGTTATGGCAATACCTAATGAATAATGAGTTACATTAGAAGATTAGAAGTACAACTTCAAAATAGATACTACTACATTTAATTAACAACTAACTACTACTATTTATCTACCGCTAATTAGTCGTCACCTATTACCACTGCTCCATTTTTATCAGAATACAAATCATGCTGAGGAAGCAAAATTTTCATCGAGAAAATTGGGGGTAAAAGTTTCAACAAATTGACATCTCATCTGTGGGCAGGAAAGAGTATATTCTCTCCATAGTATTTCATCATTCATTCCCTTACGACCTGCATTCAATAAAGCAAATGATGGTAATATACCATAGTATCGATATAATTGCCCTAAACCAACTTTCTTTGACTTAATCAATTCCTCAAATTCCTCGTCAAATATCTGTATCTATAATCATTAATTCGTATTTTTGTTAGATACTCCAAAAAGATATAATACAAAATATAAACATAATAAACAAACAAACAAACAAACAAACAAACAAACAAACAATACCCAAATGGAGGAGTTTACTTCATACCTTCGTAACAGCATTACAAAATTTTCTATCATTAACCAGTAAATCTACTTCTCTATCGTATGTGACAATGATGCCCTCCTCATTGCGATCCCTTGATATCGGCTTTGATCTCAGAACATTCACTTTTATAGGACACCCATAGTAAGCGCTCATAATTCGCTGTAAATTACCATTTGCTGTAAGAATCATCCTTTCTATACTAGAGAATTCTGATGATATACTAATATCTGTCTCACATCCAATGTTGTCTCTTATCATGATATCCCCAAAGTTATCCTCTCCATACCTCTTGTTTCCTGTTTTGATCTTCGTTGCTCCTGACGAAGTATCTATTGGGGCCTGTATCTCACTATCAGTTAATGATACCCCTACTTGGTCATTATGACAAGTATATCTGGACTTTGATGAGGTTTGTCTTCTACCTTGATTGCTGTAGGGCAAAGACTGGCAACCTAGTAACAATATCAACAGAAGGACAAGGAATGATACCGATATCATCGCTATCTGCATACTTTCTGAAGCTCTACTTTCACCATTTATGTTCTATGACAACTTCCTCACAACACTTACATATACAGAGGACAGACCAGAAGATACTTTCGTCTCACTCCCCTTCCTCCTAATGATGAATGATGATGCGGAGGAAGTAAAGGAAGGACCTTCTTATTATTATTAGACGACAACTAACCACAGGCATGCGGGCCGCCATATTGGATATCGAAAAATTGTATAGATTCGTATTTTTAATAGATATGTTATACTTCTTAAAGTGAACAAACCTGGAGGGGACTACAGAAATTATTTATTTATTCGTAGTTTTAATAGGTACTTTATTTAATTAAAAAGTCTCATGTATGTCGTTGGCGTTGTGTGTGTACCAAAATAAAATGGCGCCTTCTACTGCTACTTAGCTGTGTGTGTGGAATTAATTGGGAGATCAGTGTTGGTTGTATGTATTGTATGCCACGGCTTGCTGTGCTGTCACTTTCTCATCGATTTATCCCAAGGTACAACAACTCGAGTCCTGAAACAATACAAGGAGTCTTGGAACTCTAGATACAGCCGCAAATTGAGACAGAATCCATCCCATTGCGAAGGGATGAAGCTTCTTTGCGAGTCAATACTTACTACCATTGATCTAGTAGGCAGGTAGACTGAGCAACATTGCTGGAAGCTCGAATGGAAGATATCTCACATCTATCCCTACAACAAGCAACAGAGCATGCTAGATTGGTCTTACATGAGGCAACTAATGCTGAAATTGTCTTCAGAGGTATGTATGTGTTAACTATACTGCTATGCCACATCTCATGCAGCAATCTGCATCTCATTATCATTCATCTATTATTATCAATTATGAGCATAGGTGTCGATGTGCTATTCAATGTATGTTTAATACATCCTGAAGAAGAAGAAAGCTCTTTTCAACAAGTAGCAAACTTGATTCGTGATCTGTCCTCCATGCATTCAAACATCTCACAAGTTCTTCTAACATTTTTACCCTCGATACCTAAGCCACTACCATTTATTGAAATTATTCCCACATTATTTGCTGTATCCTCTCCAGAAATTCTAAATGATACAGTTCATCAAATGTCAGCTATGGTAGCTGCCGATAATAAGTTGCTCATTCCTGTCATGGCTGCACTTGTGGAATTACCTTTACCACCTACTTGTATTGAAATTCTTACAAAAATGGCTGAAGAGGCCGTATCAGTAGTTGATGATGATGATCTTCCTCTATTATTTAAAACACTTATCAAAACTATGGATCATATTAATACTACATCTTTGTGTGGGAAATTACGTCATGAAATTGCTACACTTCCTGTATCGTCTGTTGCCTTAGTTACTGAAGTGCTTTGGGAGAGTTTACCTTCTAGTATCAAAGCTGCTGAGTATCTATTACATCATATTGACATAGAAAATGATGAATGTGATTCACCCACTATCGCGACATCAGATGTAAGTATTGTATTAATTTTATCCTGCTCAGCTAGTGTACATACCGAAAGAGCAAGACACATCATGAAATCATGGTTGATTGAAGGAAGATTCCCATTCACAACATTACAAATCATTGTAGGATTGAAACGGTCGAATGATGTCTGGGATAGATTGATTCCTGCTATATGGTCTGAATGTCTTTGGATCATTGAAACTATGTCCATTGAGTATGCATATAAAAGTAAACAATCTTATGCCTTTGTATCTATGATGAATGGCTTATCCATGTTAATCACTCAGATATTTCAATCATCTCATTATTATCGAGAGACAATAGTTGCCTCACTATTGAAATTTTGTTTCTCAAAAGGTCCAGTAATCGATATATCTATTCATAATAAAAGAGCATATCCTCCATTAGGAAATGCATGTTTGAGTAATACACTCAGTAATAATATTGACAATAATAATAATAATAATAATAATTATACTACTAATAGTAGTAACAGGCGTTATATCAATTATGACCATCAACCAACAGAGGTAAAAGGTGAAATCAGTGCTAATATATTATGTGATCTTATGGGACAATGTACTGATGTTGGATGTCAAATATTTAATACATTTTTGAACAATTTAAATCCATCATCGGATGGATATGTGATATTACCATCTTTACCGATACTTCATCCTATTCTTTCTTGTATAGTTAAAGCAATACCAAGATCACCACAAATTGAAAGTACTTTGTTGATTATTATACAAAAGTATCTATCTACAGTGACATTAGCTCATGAATCATTACATTTGATGAAAGTTTTAGCTCCACGAAGGAAGCAATTGAATTCATATGAGATAAGTACCTTTGAAACTAAAGGTAACCATTTGACTGCGAATGTATGCAGATATAACCAATCAGGGATTGGTCTATTATTAATAAGACATTTATTAAATTGTAAAATGAAAAATGAAGTATATGAAGGTGATGGGGATATTGACGCATTGATTCGTTGGACTTGTCGATGTTTGAAGTCCTGTCATGACTACTCTCTGATCTATGCACTTGATGTGATCAACTCTTATCTCATTCAGGGAAAGATTAGTTATACTGTTAGTAAGGAAAACATATCACGGCAACAAGAGAGTAAACTACTATCTATGTCAGGGGCCATAGAGAGTTTTATTCAGTCTACTGATATTGTTACGATTAGTGAGTCATCAAACATGGAATCTTCTGTGGCGATAATGAGTATTTCATATATATGTGCAATGCTAAGTGGTAAGCAAGTACAATTTGCACAAGATAGTGATAGTAACAAACGATATGTGTGGTTACTTGGTAATATTGCAGAAACACTTCTAAAAGATTTGGAATTTGCCAAACTACATGGTGATAGTATAAATACAAACGAAAATAGTGTTGTGACTTCAGTATATGGCACATATTGGATTGTATATAAATTAGCTATCGCCATAAATGCCACAGTCTTCAACGAAAAAGGAAAAAATGATTATTTGATGGGAAGTTTACTATTGAAATCTTTAAATCGATCAGTATCAGCTCAACCAGCACCCAAGTTTTTTCGAAGTAGTACTAGAGGGAAAACATCATATTCACCAAAAAAAAATAAAGATAACATAAAGAATTACGGTTTTGTTCAATTAGTTTATGACCTTCCGCAGCCTTCATCATCATCATCATCATCATCATCATTTTCATCACCAATGCATAGAGTAGATAATGAATTGTGGTCTTGGACAGCCTCTGCATCTTTTCAATTTGTCGACTGTATGTCTAGTTCAGCATTGTCGATGAGCACAATTGGTATCTCTGACACTTTGCAACTAGCATGGGAAAGAGGTCTTATTACTTCTATACTCCTTGCTCAACTGGAGAGTCAAAAAGATATGCATACGAAGAAAGCAGACGTTAATTTATGCAGTCAGGACATGGATATAAACCTCACTTCTATTCTCTGTCTAAGTCGCTTGATGTGTCAAGTATCTTGGACACGTCACTTATTGCAGATTGTGCGCTCGAAACGTAAATCTGAAGATGCCAGTAAAAGTAAAAGAGAAATAAACTCAAAGAGTAGGAAAACGTCATCAAAGAGGAGGATAAACAGTTCAGCGTATGATATGGCTAGTGGTAGTATGGGAGTTCGTGATACAGGAAAGAGGCGCCGAGGAGATCAGAATAGATTGAGCCCACAATTATCTCCTGAACACAAGAGAGTCGAGAGAGATCATTCCTCTCTAAGTGCTTCTTCTTATATAGATATACATGTCAATTCCTTACAACGATCCATAAGTCATACATGTAAAATGGTGAAAGTTAAAACATTGTTAGAAGCATCAGAGTCTCTACTTATCAAATCTATCACTAATTTGGATGAAAAAACTTTATATCAACGCAATCTCAATCTTCTTATGACTGATTTTGGATTATCCTTGTATGCTTGTATAGCTTATCGATTATTATGTTTTGAGGGTTCTGATTGTATCATAGATTTCGATGGGAGTGGTATTGTGAATAGTAGTAGTAGTAGTAGTAGCGGAGGCATTCAAGACACAATGATTGCAAAACTTTTTGTCACTGATTTTGATGCTTGTACCACTGCTGTGGTTCCATGTGAACAAATGTTCTCCTCGTCCTCTTCGTCCTCATCCTCGTCTTCATCCTCGTCATCGTCTTCATCACCGCCTGGTCACATGGACCGAGACCAGCAAGATGAAATGGGAAGAGAAAATAAATGTGAACTCGATAATGTATCTCAATTATGGTCTTGTATATTGGAGATGTCCCCATACATACCTGGACTCTTTGAATGTGTGCACAAATGGCGATTGGAAGGATCTTCTTCTATTCCAATATCAATTACTCAAATAGCAGTCAAGCAATTAAGTACTGCTAATAATATCACAAATAGCTTTCACGGTGCTTTAGTGCCTTTCCTAGGATCCTCACTTGATTCCACTGGTTGTAATTTGATGTTACTAATCTTTCTAGGGTTAATAGAATGTAAAGTTACACAAATAAAAATGTCTCGTAAAGATATACTCCAGGATACGGATATTTTGGATGTTGCTACTTCTTATGTCAATGCATCACAGACTCATTATCCTGATTATCACAACACGAATGATCAAGAGATGATTTTATCTATTCCCTTGTCATCATCATCATCATCATCTAGTGTAAATATGCTCGTCCAACTAGATGAAAAGGAACCAGTCATTATCAACCAACGAAAAGAAAATGTATCATACCTCTTCACACTATTAGAAAATGAGATTTTACGTACTCAGAATTTTACTGTTGCTTTGTGTGGATTGAGAGTATTACAAGCTTTATCCGTGGATACATTGTTAGTACCAAGAGTAAGTGTATTAGCGTGGAAATTATTATCATTGTTATTCACTGAAAAAATGGCATTTCATGATGCATCTTCCGTTGGAAGTGATCAATTTGCAGGTTTTTTCAATCGTTTTACTAATATATCTCATATTTCATGGGTATATGAAGCAATTAATGAAATAGGCACCTTACCTCATGGCAAATTGGCATGCACTTTGCTTCGACATTTTTGTCATCATCATTCTCACAATCGTCGAGGTAATAGTAATATGAATAGTGATATCAACAGTGGACACAGATATAATAATGGAACTTCTCATTATTCACATACGGGTGGAGAAAAGGAAACTTACAATAATTTCCAATCAATATGGTTAATGTGGTGGGCTCTAAATGAAGAAAACTCATATAGATGCATGAGTGTTGTAATGACTGACCTTCTTGCAACATTACGTACCCCAACTCCCAATTCAACAAGAGGTAGTCGACAACAGCGTCAAAATTCTTCACCACATGCGATGACGACGCCAATGAGTATATATACTAGATATATTCAAAACTCAGAACCCAAAATTAGCAAAATTTTCCCACAATTTCAAGTTTCGAATCTAGACTCTTATTTTAATTTGGTAATTAGTACTATGCCTAGTGTAGTATTGAAATGTCATCCCTCAATTCCTTCAAAACAAGATGAAAACAATGAATATATCAATCCATATCAATCTTTGATACATAGTTTACAGACTTTTATGTGGATCTTACATGAACTTGAGAAATTGATCGATGAAGAAGAAGCAATTTTATTTGTTTTGAAAACATCTGTGATGACTGCAAGAAGTTGCCGAGCTATGTTAGAGGCTATACTTGGGGCATTAGATACTTGTACAGATTGGAGATCCTCACAAGATATGGTCTACGAGAAAGAAGATGACAATAATAACGATAATAATGATCATAGCAATGACAATGATATGAATGAGAGTAAAGATAACAACCATAACACTAGTAATGATAGACAAATGCAACCATAGCTAAACTGTGATGACTTTCATACCATTCGTTATGGAAGGGTACAAACTGTGAAATAGTGGGACACTTCGAACTAGAGAATGACCATGGAGTTGAAAAAGATTGTATACATATTTCTACTTGAACCAGGAGATTAATGCAATATGTTGCGTGTGTAAGTGGTAAGTGGCATGTGAAATGTACAGGGCCGTGCCCCCGTTATCGCCCATAGAGATATAGTAATGGTAATAGTATATATGAATATATGAAGGGCGCTTTTAGCTTATACTTCTAGCTTCTAGTTGTAGTTGTACCTAGTCTAGAGCGAGTCGTATAGAGGAGGCAAAGGCAAAGAAAGAAAAAGAAAAAGAGAGGAGCAAGAAACAAGCAAGAAACAAGGTGTGGTGAGTGGTGAATTAGTCTAGTGGTGTGTATGGTGTGGCGAAGGGCCTACTGATTACAAATAATAAATAATAGCTATGTAGCAGCTAGCGACGAATATAATGACAACAACTACAACTACTAACACTTGTCATTCACACAGCTAAAAACATGTGCAGAAAGAAATCTCCCCCTCCTTTTCCTGATTTTTAGAGCTCTTATTCAATAAGACACTACTTTCAAATTTTTCATTCGACAAAGATTCTTCATATATCGCTATTTCTGCGAGTATTGAAGTTAAAATACAACTGAAGACTATTCCACAAGTAAAATTAATGAATTTTCCCATTTCTTGCTTTCTATCAGCGAATATCCCGAAAACGACAAATAACCTCATAACTGCGACCCATAATCCCGAGGCAGCATGTCGATATATCCATGCTCTATGTTGTTGAAATTTCTTTTCTCTTGTTGCTTTGATGGCAAAGAAAATTGTACTTATGAACCAAACACTAATTGCAACCATGATTATTCTATCATATGGCAAGAGTATCCTCGCTATAATTCCAAATATTCCATATTCATTAGCCATCGAAATACCCTCTTGAGAAAGTAACAATGGAATTAATTTTGGATAATCATTCTGTACATATCCTAATTTATAGTTATGAATTAATATGACACCAATCATTAAAATCATGGATGAAGTCGCAAACATATAACCTAACATCTTATGTATGGTTGGAAATTTTTTTCGCATAGAAGGAAGAAGTTGGAATGGAAGAATAGTAACCCATAATCCACATGGAAACTGATGGAAATATTGTACACTCTTATATCCGATATATTTTGTAGTCAATGATAATGGTACAGCTGTAGATACGGACTCTTCTCCTGTAGTAATATAATTTCCCCATAACCAAGTTCTGTTCTCAGTCATAAAGCCTGTAGCAGGAAATACGAAAATCCAGCATATCATCATAATACATAACATAACAACAAGCATATACATTACAACAAGCTTTTTGTTACGAAATCTTCTCGATGTCAAAAAAAGTTCTCTCATCAATATGTACATTATTACGCCGACTGGACCGGCCATGAGGAGTATAGGCAAACATAGACAAACATATGCATGTGGAAGTCCGATATACTTTGCATCTAATACAATACCACAGGCTATAAGTAAGTCAAAAGCAACATAATGTGTCCAACCAGCTAACATAACATCCTTAAACTGAAAAAGTTTATGAATGTCCTCCAGACTGCCAAAGTCTATAGAGTCACCTCTCTCAAATGTAGTATAAATGATGGGCAAGATCAAAACGAGATATATGACACAATATACTAGTGCAATGCAATCTACAGTTATAAAAGTATACTTAAAGCGAGGAAAGAAAGGACCAATGAAGAGAAGTGCCCATGCAATTATCACCAGATTCAGACTTTGGAAAATATTGGCGATGAACTCATCCGAGAAGAAAAGTGAAGCTACTGTCATTTGTATCTAATTATATAAGGAATAAGCAAGCACCCTATATTTCTACTGTTGTGTCGAATTGTATCAACAAGTTGTAGTGACGTTGTAGCTTCTTAGAGATGTTGTGTTTCCTTGTTGCATTGCATTGCAGTCAGTGATGAAAAACATTATCGTCATATCATCGCATCATCGTCATACTTAACTTACTTGTACTAGTA
>JACLAD010005089.1_pt1 | contig 22381 bp, 12 predicted proteins | sample 8027901 | NCBI WGS metagenome assembly JACLAD01 (sample SAMN15725071, study PRJNA655200) | protist metagenome | isolation source: fluorescence activated cell sorting (FACS) single amplified genomes of... | place: Spain: Blaines Bay Microbial Observatory, Mediterranean Sea | collected 2016-07-05 | reverse complement strand
GCTTGGCACCAGTGGGAGAGGTGTGATGGCAGTGGTAGTGGGTAGTTTTACCTTGTGACTGCCGACATTCACTCGTGTCGCCACGCTGCTTGTCTTCTTTGAACCATGGTATCTTTGCATGTGTGGTGACGTATTAAAAAAAAATGAGAGGTGCGAGGTTCATTAATTGGAATTTGGGTTTTCCAAAATACTATTAGTGGACACCCTACTTCCAGTTCCAGTTCCAGTTTCTAGTTTCTAGTTTCTAGCTTCCTACTTTACTAAATACTAGATACTAGATAGCACTTCTAACCAGGCCCGAAGGTGACTAAACCAGTAGTACTAGTACGAGTACTAGCACCTAGACTACAGGAACAATTGTTCCAAAATGTCTTCGTTATTTGACAATCGAGCGACAAGTACTTGTCGTAAACCACCCTGTGGTCTTCCATTGAAGGCAATAAATTGAAAGTCTCTACTCCATGACGGATGCATATCACACCTCCATGCGTTGAGTTGTTTCTTATCTACTTCATTTCTACCAATACCCATTAATCCAAATCCACCATTGGCATCTTTCATGACATCAGGCCTCACGGTGTTCATTTGCAATAACCAAACTTCACGAGACTTGTAAGTATCGATTAGACGAAGTGGAGATGTTCCTTTCCTTAAGGAATCTCCAAACCAAGCACTTTCTTTGGTATAAGCATCTGTCAGGATGTATCTGAATCCTTTGCGAGCAGTTGGATGTCCAGAACCCGCGGGATAAACATCCATCGATGGTGCTCTTGCATCATGATTGTCAGCATCCAAAACGACCAATTTCCACTTCAAATTATCTCTACTACTAGGTATCAATCCTTCCACCAATGAACCAAATGATTTTGAATGTGCTACTAATGGGGCCAAATTCATGGTAATTTTATGTGTACCTGGGACCCACGTAGGATGATTTCCATCAAAATCTCTCGTCAAGCCATTAACCACCGGCTTAGATCCCCAACTTATCAATCTCTTAATATTACTCCCATCCTTGTCCATGGTAATTAAATGTTGGACACGAAATCTCTTTCCCAGTACTCCATCAATACGTAAGGCAGTTTGGAGTGTCCTTACTATAAACATGATCTTCTCACCATCATCACTCCACTTGGTATGAAAGCCATAAGTAGGAGCATCCAATGGCAAATCTGTTGCTTCTGAAATCTCTTTCAAGGAAACTAGTAATCTACACTTTCCAGTAGAAGTATCAATTATATATATCCCATCGTCTGAGGGAGCTCCCCTATTTAAGTATGCAGATTCATCCTCTTCTTTCAGATATTTCGGCATGATTCCATATCCTAACTGAGTGATGTGTATCTTCGTCATATTCGGAGCTATTCCAAACAATCCATCAGGACTAATGTGATATATAGGGCAGTCCATCTGTGTTCTAGTATGCGTCTCTAAATCATGAATGACACCTATGGGTCGTGCACCAGAGGAGTCTCGGTCATTATATACAATCTTAGCTCTATCCATGGGGGAGCCTCTCGCCAACCATTGTACATGCGCCCCAACTTGACTTCCCCAAGCAGATGTATATCCAACTGTCTGCTGATATCCTAGAACTAAATCTATCACTACGACTTCTGCGACACCACTATTATTATCACCCTCTTGCATTGCACTTTGTTCATACAAGGCGGGTATTTGTGTAATGGCTAGAAATCTATTGTCCGGACTGAAGGGCGATGAGTCGAAGAATCGAATAGTGCTAGTAATTGAATGATTTGTAACTATATATGTGGGCATCAATGCTGGAGAATACTTCTGAAAGTTGCTTGAAATCTGAATGGTGCTTGCTTTGTCTTTAGTCTTTATGTGCATGTATTCGTGAAGAATTTTCGACCCAGCAGTCAAATTGATTGACCAAGCATCCCCGTCATTGATTGTGAAGAAAGATGAATGCGAAGAAGAGGATGAAGAGGAAGGGGGGGATGGGGACAAAGAGGAGAAGTATGAGTCGGAATGCCGCTTTAAAGGCTCCGTCGAGAATTGAAGTTGACTACTGTCAGAGTACCAAGTATCCTTTATATAGATGCATCCCCAGAAAAGGCAGAACACTATGTAGAAAGCATAGGGAACACCTTCCATACGAAAACCTTTTCTGTCTTCTTTCCGTTTATCCTTATCCTTTCCTTGAGAGATTGAGCGGTAGGGAGGAAAAGTGACAGCAGGCAGTAGGTTTCCAAAGCCGACAACAATATGAGGTAAAAGTAGTGTGTAGTAAGTACTACCTCTACATGCTACATACAATCCACTATCCTACAAATAAATAACAAATATACCATATATACTATAATCTCTCACTCTAAAAAGCTGAATAATATCTACCTGCCTCTAATCGTGTCAAGTCAGCAGCAGAGAATTTTAGCATCGAGTGAGGTGTCATTTCAGTTGTGCACATTTGGTGGTACAGAGAAATAGAAGGAAGAAGAAAAGACGGAAATGAGATTTGTATTGTTTGTATTCGCACTGATAGCTGCTGGTGCTTGCGCGTTTAAAAGACCTGCTAGTTCCTCTTTTTTACCAGCGAGAACGTCGGGGGCAATGAAGATGAAAGTAAGTTCCGATGTTACGAACACAGATAGATTAGTGGCTGGTATTCAAACTGCTACTGTTACATCCGCTATGCTCCCTTTCTCTGCTTCTGCTGCTGTTGATGCTTCCCCAGTCCTTATTCCCATTGGTATTTCCCTTGCCGTGATGGTACCTTTCCTGTATTACCAGCAAGCTTTGCGAACTAAGAAGGAGACAGTTGTCATCAACACCAAGGAGCAAAAGAAAGGTAGACGTTAGATCTGATCAGTACTTCACTATATTAAGCTTTATCAGGATTTCTCAGTGTAGGCTGAGGGAATATCATATTCGTGGAGGAGTTTGGATTCACAAGGGGACTTGATCATATTAGGGACCACTTTGAATTCAGAATTTATGGCTTCAGCACCCAGTTCTTTACGAAACTATATCCATGCTGAAGAAATACAAATTTCGTAGCTTTTTTCTATGTACATATGTCTGATGGAAGTAGGAACACTAAGCAGATGCCAAGGAATACTAGAAGCGCTTACTTCTACTTTACTTCAATTTCTACTACTACTACAACTACTACTACCACATAGAAGTACTACTGCTACTGGTACTTAGACTACAATTTGACCGCTGCTTACAACTTCTGTACCTAATTGAGCACACTTCACCTTATCAATATCAATCGCCTACTGACCGCCGCGTAGTTAGGTAAAGGTAAGCGCTAAAGTGCTGGCGTGCTGGCTGGTGGCTGGTGGTGGGTGGTGGTGGCGTGGTGGGGGGTGGTGGCTGAGAGCTGAGACGCTGAGACTGAGACTTTAGACTTTAGTCTGCGCGTATGATGATGCAGTCTAGATCTGTAGACTGTAGACTACGTCTGTACTGTAAGCTGTAAGCTGTAAGCTCAGGTAAGCTGTAAGCTGTAAGTGAGAAGTGAGGTACATAGAGGGTAGAGATAGGTAGCGTGATAGTGATAGTGATAGTGATAGTGATAGTGATAGTGATAGTGATAAAAGATAATAAGATAATAAAGTGATAAGTGATAGGCAGGTGATAGTGATAGTGATTAGTATTACGTATTACTATATTACATATATCGTTGGGATGGTGGATGGTGGGATGGCTTTTTCCTCTTAGCTCTTAGCGATCTTCAGTTCTTCAGTTAGATTTTGGCTGATTCATTTGTTTCTTTCGTTGTCTTACGGTTATCGGTTATGTAGCTATCATTATACTACCTAATACTAATACTATATTATATTTAATATATAATATTACTAGCTGCGCTTAACTAGCTAGCTCAAAAATTAGTTAGAACCAATAATACATAATATTACAGTATCAGCTATCAGCTAGAAGTACTTCACTATCAGTACCAGTATTAGAAGAACTTATTAATGGAAACCAAACGTAAAAATATGTGTAACCGGAACAGAAATGTATATTTTCGTCATACAAAGTACTTTTGTACGTTTGATAATCAATCACTATCATCATCAAGAGTGAATGCTGATTTGAATCCTCTATTAGAGGATGAGGCATTTCTCGCAATATTGGGTGAGTCATCATTTGCCCCAAACATATCATCGTCATCATCGTCGTTGACCACAGCTTTTTTCTTCAGTCTATTTGATTCCTTCTCTTTGGATGCGGAAGCAGACTCTGGTCCAATAGATTTACGAATTGGGGCTGCACCTGTCCAATCGCGGTCATCGTTGTCATCATTGGTGGCCCAAACATCTGGAAGTAAGTTCCTGTTCTCGATAGGCTCGCCACTAGGTCTATTGGCATCCGATGGGACTGTGGACGATGACGAAGAGGAATAAGACGATACCAAAAGTGGTGCTTGTGGATCTTCTGGCTTGTCTGCCGTGTGAAGAGTCAGTTGACCCTTTTTCGCAAGCTTCTGTACACGATATTCGACATCAGTAGCGGCTCTTGCGTTGGTAATGAGGACTTCTTCTAGAGCAATCATCTCATACACACTTCTAGTACCAGCATATAATTGATATTTCTCTTTAATTAAGGCATCCTCCTCTGTAGTCCATTTTTTCTTCGTGATTGCACTTGCAGCTCCCTTCTTTCTCTTCTTGGTAGATGGTTTCGTGGAAGATGGCCGTTTCTTCGGAATGTCTGCATCACTTTCGTACTCACTGTTAGTATCCCCATCGCTATTATATTTTGGTACATTCGCCTTCTTAGTTGATTTTGCACGGTCAGATCTTTTCCTAACTTTCTTCTCCTTTGGTACCGACGGGAGTGCCTGTATCCTGGCAGCTTCTTCGTCGTCAAACTCATCACCGTAATCATTGTTGACTGGCTTGTTAGAGGCAATGCTCATATCATCATCGGACCCATTATATGATTTAGAATCGTCTGAGTCAGAATTCACTCTACCCCCCGTAACTGCAAACTGACTTGCATCATATACACTATCCAGTGTTTTACAAAAGTGCTGGGCATGAGGATGTGATAACAAAATCTCTGTAAATAGTAGATGATTCTTTTTAGAAGCTTCCCCAAACATTCTAATTATACTCTTTATCATTGGTATGAGTGCTATGTTTTGTTTCTTAAAAAAATTAGCAGCATTTGTATCATTTAAGACTTTATTGAAGGCCAAAATTGTTTGAATATTGAAAGTCATGTATGCCATTGTAAGCTCATGGCTTTGGTTATGCCCAGCGTAAACGTCAACTTCAATCTTCATATTACACAACCTTCGAAGGAACGTATACACATGAAAGTTTGTATTCTTCGGATTTGTTGCGTAATTTTCTAACACTCTGGTAAATATTGCTACTGTATTTGGTGTTATAATTCTTCTGAAGTATTCGTCAGGTTCGAAACGTAGACCAGATGCAAGATTGGTCATGGTATCCCCACTCTTGAAAGTTCTTGCAGATCCATCGCTGTATCTTGTATTGAAAAGCAATTTCGCTTCATCTAGAGTCTTCATTGTCTCGTGTACTAATTCCACCAGTGTGTGGAGATGTTTCCTACAAAAGACACCAGGTCTCCAATCACGTAGTAGAGCAGGTAAAGGATCCATGCGTTCAGTTGTCACTGCTGTGTAATACAATCTATGTAGCGTACCAATGGCAACTTCATGCTGAAATGCTTCAGTGGATAGAAGATACAACCTAGTAGATGCGACAATTTCTTTAAAAATTTCAAGTGGGTGAACTATTTTGTCGAGCTTTTTCTCCTGCTTCAAAGTCTCCAAATTCGATGCGGCCCTATTAATGGTCATCCTGTCCATAATTTGTAGAGGAATCATGAGATCAGGCTTCCATACAAAAGGAATGTTCTCAGATTCGCATTTCTCGGAGGCTTCTTGGAATTCATTAAGCAGCTGTAATCGTTTATATTGCACAAATACGGAGGCAGTTTGGAAGAAAATCAGATCATCATCCTTCTGCAAAAGCGGAGAATCACGCCTCCATACGTTCTTTATGGAATAAATAAATTCACTAAAACTATGCTTAAGTATGTGTTGCACCAACGAAGCTACAACGACACCAGCAAAAGTTTCGTTCGGATCATTTGTGTTAATACCAGTCATTTTCTCGTCGTGTGCTTTCTCGGACGTGAAAGCAACATTGCGTTTATCTCTCTTTTGTTTGGCTTGTGGCAACGTGTCGGCGTAAGTGGTAAAAGGATTACGAACCAAGGAAACATCTGACTTAACAGCAGAATTCAAGCTGTTTTCATCGTTTGGCTTGCTACTACCATCGAGAGATGGTGCGTGCGATTTGAAGGAAGACTGTACCTTGTAGACCCCAGCATATCGATTATAGGAAGAACTGAGCGCCTTCCTTTGAGTCTTCTCTTTCCTTAATGTGGCCAATAAACCCGTGCTGCCTGATTTAGAATTAGAATGAATGGGTGGTTTGGATGATATAATGTTGGCAGACGATGATGAGGAAGAGGACGAGGCATCTATTCCCACAGTGGTAGGTGCTGGAGCAGTAACAACTGAAGGTTGCTGTTGGTTTACTTCAGTATCCTTATTCTTCTTTGGACTTCCATCTATCACATCCATAGCATCCTGAATCTTCAGCAGGTTGGAATTTTTAGTGATATTCATCAAATCTTTTGCGCTCAGTCCCTTTAGCAATTGGTGGATGATGTGCAGAAATAATCGGATCCATTCGGCCCATCTCTCGTTTCTAAGGGATGCTGCAACAGACGCCAAAATATTTATTATACCCTCATTCATCAACACAATCAATCTATTGTGTAAAGACTTGGAATAGAACATCTCCTCACTGGAAGAAGCAGGGCCGTGGTGAATTATCAGCATATGATGAATAAATTGGAAGAAGCGATCCATAGCAGTCACTTCGCCTTGGGTCCACTTACGGCCAAACGAGCTTGACTTAATGGAACTAGTAGTAAGGTATATAACGACACTGAAAACTTCAGGATCTATCAACGATTCTTTTAAGACCAACAATGACGTAATTTGCTCCTGTATATTCACTTTGTTTTGCTTCTCCTTTGCAATAATAGAACGCAAGAACATATCTTCATCCTGTTTGCTCTCAAACCTCATGGACTCTCCATCCTTCGCCTTCAATTTTTTCGTCAACGGTGCCATTATCAGCTTAAACGCATCAGATGAGAGTGGTTTGGTGAACAATATTGCACACGAGAGACAACTCCTACAAAGCACATCATCATCCATTTGAGCACAACTTCGAAATAATTGAATGAAGGGACGATACATTTTCTGTCTTACAAAAGTTATCAACATTTGCCTACTCTCATTTTCATTTTCAGCAATCAATTTATTTAACTGGTATGCCATCCAATATGCCTTGGGGCCCCTTATCCACGTCTCCGATTCCTCCTCCGGGGTGGCATTAATTACAAAATCTGATGTGTAGTTAAGCATTTTCTCCACCAATTTGTTCACCCATTCCGGGCGGCCCCAGTCTTGGCCACCGTGAACTCGCTTAAGCAGACTTTCCTGTTCTTTTAATTGCTCCAACTCATCCATTTCGTTCTCATTTTCATCGTATACATCAACCTCATCCATTATACGAGTAACTTGACTGTCAAATCACAAGCTATTACAAAAACACTACTTGTCTCAGAAATAAGTCACAAAGATGTAGAACCTTGCACCAGTGTGTACTGGGGAATGTTCTTTATATCTTTGATGGCCTCAATGTCTTCAAAACATAGAGTTGCAACTTGCAATCGTAGAAATCTGGTTAGTCGTCGAAGGGCGGTTTTTCTAGATGTCTTCCCTACAAAAGATAGACAAAGAAAAGGGCTTTCGCGATCCTACAGCTCTATTCAGTGCAGAACAAGAGATTGATAACCTCCTGTTCTTGTGTGCTATCCGCTGGTTAATTTTATCTTATGAACTCCATGTGCCAATTCAAATAAATTCATCACACTTGCTTGCCTCTGATGTGCAAGCTTTTTGAATTACATAAGTATGTCTATATACCTATACCATCCACAGCAGCAGCAGTAGGTATGCATCCATCATGTTACAGAGTACGGAATATGTATTATTCCATTCCTCTCTTTCTATGCTCAAATTCCAAAAACAAGATTGTTTTCCTCCATCTCTGCCGCTGCTATCAATTATGCTGCTGCCCTTTTTCATACCTATTGCAGTATTGCTGCTAGCTGTGTGTGGGACGAGGATACTACAATCCTACATTTCTACTTCTATACATACCATCTGCTGAGAGCATTTGTCATTACTGACGCACATAGGTACAGAGTCAGGAAGTGCGATATCGAAGGGGTGCTGGGCTGTTGTCTTGAGGCATGTCGACCACCATAGATTTTCAATGCAATATTGTTTCCTCTTCCCTCTCGGGTTTTCTGTCGCGGGTGCTATTCCATCCTATTGACACAGCCAAATCGAGGATTCAAGCTTCTGTGAACAATTACAATTACAAGAATACCCAAGAAGCCCTTATAGGGACAATGAGACAATCGGGGGTCAAAGGGTTGTACCGCGGTCTTGGCGCTGCTCTTATTGGTGGCATTCCTGGCACATGTATGTATCTAACCGGCTATGAGACTTGCAAAGCCTACATGGTTGAGCGGAACTTTAGTCCTTTTTTGGCTTACATTTGCAGTGGTATGTTTGCAGAAGTTTTCTGTTGTGCAATATTTGTTCCTGTTGATGTTATAAAGGAACGACTACAGGTGTATCAGCCGCCATTAGCGGCAGCAGCATCAAAGGGAGCACCGTCGACAGCTTCTTCCTCCTCTTCCTCTGCATCTGTTACTTACACCGGCAGTATTGATGCATTCAAAAAAATCTTACGTCATGAAGGGATTAGAGGGTTGTATAAGGGATATTTTGCCACAATCTTCTCATTTGGACCATATTCTTCGATATTTTTCCTCAGCAATGAAAAAATCAAGGAGCTAATTTTGACCTCTACAGCGACACCCAACACGACAAAGGAAGTGAGCTTCTCACAAAGTTTGCTTACATCTGCCTCAGCTGCAGCTGTTGCTTCATTTTTGACGACTCCTTTAGACTTGGTTAAATTACGAATGCAGATAAATGACAAACAGCTGAATCTTGGATATTTCATGCAAATGATGAAAGATATATATACGAAGGAGGGAGTAAAGGGATTGTTTCGAGGTGGTGGGGCCAGAGTGTTGTACTTTACACCAAGTAGTGCCCTTACCTTGGCATTGTTCACAGAAATCAATAAACCAGTGCAAATATACTTTTCGAGAAAACAAAATAGTTGTAACGACACGTAGGATAGAGTAGTACTTCTAGTACTTGCGCTTTTATCAATATATAACATATAACTACAAATGACTACTTCTACTTCTAGGAGCTAGAAGCTAGTACAGAAGCTACTTCTAGAAGGCGGCTACAAGTACTTCAAAGTACTTCAGTAGCGTTACTAGCAACTAGTAAAGTACTTAGATAGTAATAGAACGTAGCCTACTGGTACCTAGACCTAGTCTAGAAGCTAGAAGTAGTAGTAGTAGTCCTAGTACATACTAGCGCTATCGCTAGTGCTACGATGCGTTGAGCCTTTAAGACAAAATATCTAATAAAACTACGAATTACAAATTCCAAAAAAAGGCTAGATCCAGCCAGATAGATAGATACTATTCTTATGTCATGATGACACGATGCACGACGGTGAGAAGGTGAATTCACAAAGTTGTGGCTCAATGAAAAGGTGCGAATGTCCGTAAAGGTCTTATTCTTCGCTTCCTGCAGGGAAGCTGTCGGTAAGGAATCCTGCTCTTTAATTCTTCGTCCGTATTCGCTCGTCAGTTTCCCTTTATTGTCCCTTGTCCTCTTTTGTAGGTCTAGACCATATTGAAGTGACAATTCCTCCAGATCTCATAAATACTCGTGAGTGCAACACTTCTTGGTTAATGCAAAAATTAGTCGCATCTTATCCAGATCTGGAGCCCTTCGTTCCTACCGTTAAACTGGCTTACAATAAGAAATACATCCGTCATGAAGTTGAACTGAGAGCAGGAGCCGAGATAGCTCTTATCCCTCCAATTTCGGGTGGATAGCTGGTTGCTAGGTAATGGATGCTCCTGGTAGGTATCTATATTGAAATACTGGGCCGTCTTGTCCAGGCGAAGTAAATGCTAGTAGTGTCACATTCACTATTGAGTACCGTAGCACTGTCCAGAGCCCAATCTACCTCAGTGCTGCGCGGATTAAATGCTTCCAAATCCCTGCCTAACCTCTATTATTATGGTGCATTCATCATTGTTGCAGAATGTACTATAAATGAGTGACATATTTAGTGAATAATGTGTAAAGTAAATGGGTATGTATGTATGAATAGAATATCAACGACATTTTATATCATTATTATATATTGTTCAAACATGTACAACTGGTACATCGGATGCACTTTTGGTAGATGGAGGATTTGAATTAGTTGGAAGTATGGTAATGGGTGGTAATTTACTTATTGGTGGAAATTAGAGTGTTGGTGGTTTTGTACATATATATATATATATATATATTGTATCTATTCAATATGATACGTTACTCATTTGTGGTACATTCTTTTCATGATGCACTACTGGCCGTAATTGTAATTGATTGTAATTGTCGTTTTAGTTTTAGTTAAGTAGTTGTAGATTGTGTGGATTGCTTGGCTGTTGCTGTAATCTGTAATTTACAGTAATATTTATATATGTAAAGATATATCAGGATATTCGCCAATGTCATTTTCCAGGTGATCAAAACCGCGCTGAAGATCGTTATGAGTTATGAGGAAGAAGTCAATAGTCCCAATGAGGAAGGTTAATATGTATTTCAATCGCTTAGTCCCGACTGAGTGGTTGAAATACAAGTTGGCCCTCCTCATCGTTGCGACGGCTTTTTCTTCTTCTAACGATTTTCAGGTAGATTTTGATTTATTTGTTATACCTTGTAGTTATAGACTAGTGACTAGTTGTAGTTGTAGTTGTAGAAGTAGTTGTAGTTGTAGTCGCTTTGCGTTTACGTAGACTAGGAAGTAGGTAGTAGTAGTAGTAGTAGTAGAAGTAGTGTAGTAGTAGTAGTAGTAGTAGTAGCTAACAGGCTAACAGTAACAGTAATATATTAATATATATGTAATATTCTCAATTGTAATTGCTACTTCTAGTCTTCTAGAACTAGAACGCACAAAGACAATAAAAATAAAAATAAAAAGTCGCTCACACTCACACTCACAAACAAAGGTGAATTTATTTTCAAAAAAATGCTTCTACTTCTAACAATATTCGAGAAGCTGAAAGTGAGCAAGCACTACATCTACTTCTAGCTACACTTACAATAACAATTCTGGGTACTTCTAACATTTTTATCCCCGCTCCACCAGCACACAGCACACACTGATCATCTAGTACTAGTACTACTTCGGAACAAGTAGTACTTCTGAAGCACATTAACCCTGCACGTACTTCAGTGTCTGCAATGAAATACCGGAAATCAAAATAGCCAAGATCTAATGTAGTGTAGATGACTAGGGTGCCCAATGTATTCTACTCTTAGAACAGGAACAGCCTGGATCTCTACACGTCCAGTGTGATATCATCATTTTTTGTTGAAGAAGGACATGAGACCTTTCTGCTGGGGTTTCTTGGCAGGAGCACCATCACTAGCTTTCTCAGTTAAAGGCTTAGGTTTCGAAATAGATTTGGCAGGTGAAGGTTTCTTTGGAGATGGTTCATCATCTGTTACCTCTTCTGCTACCATTTCTGTAACCATATAACCCTTATCGTCCATTGTAACTCTTGGCTTCAAAACTCTCTTTTTTCGTTTCAATCCATCTGGTCCAAGCTTAGGCTTGACATCATCATTCACAAAATTGTCCATAGCTCCAAATTTGACTCCAATACCGGTCTGTTTAGCGATCAGTTTTTCATCCTCTTTTGTGAGAGCTATCGACTCGTCTACATCCATGCTACCGTCTTCCCCATCATCCTCATCGTCAGCCGATGCACCCTTATTACCACGCTTTTTCAGATTCTTTTTATCTGTCTTATAATCCGTATCAAATTCTTGTTCCTCATCATCGTCATTACCGTCTTTGCATTCGTTAACCTCTGTGGTTTTCTCATCTTGAAGTTTTTTTTCATTCTTACCGCTTCTTTCTTTAGTCTTCCCTTCATTGGCCTTGTCTGATTTCGAGAAAAAATTTGACACCGTAGTTTCTTTATTACTTGGTGTGGATCTTGATTTATTACTACTACTATTTCCACTACTCACATAAGAAGGACCCTTGATGGTTTCCATTGTATATGATGCTGCGGATGCCTTGATTCTCTTCCCAATAGGTTTCACCTCAAGATCATAAGGTTTAATTGTCATATTTTCAACAAAGACATTACTTTTTGCTATACTTCCCAAGTAATCTGAGGTTTGCTGAAGAGCTGCAAGGGCCAATTGGCCATTTGTACTGGTTGAGGTGGTTTGGTGCAAACTGTATAATTGAGAGAAGCAAGCACTGCCTTCTTGAAATTGAGACTTCGCTTGCTCCACATCCTTACTATCTACAATCATAAACAAATGTGAGTCATTTGTGTTGTCTGTCACACCTTTTTCTTCTTTCTCACACTGCCTCTTTTTACCAGACAAGACGAATTTCGCATGCAAATTCTCTTCATCTTTGTTTTCCTCGAAATACTTTTCCAAGGACTCACGTGCATCATCAATACCACAGCCGATATTCATAGCCACCCAAGAAGCAGAAATCGCATTACTCTCTATCAACCATGTTGCGATTGCAGACACAGAAGCCATACTCTTCCGCCCTAATTCTCACACTCTCTTTGTGTCTAGTGGATGTCTCTCTTTGTAGTTGTCGCAATTTCGTCGATCTTTTGAATTTCGAATGATGCTTTTAGTTTTTTCATAATAATCCAGAAATCCAGTCTACGTCTGCACAAAAATTGAACCATGCACATTAATCGAACCAACATCTAATAAAACTACGAATTGGTGCAATCAGGAATAAACAGTTCACTCCTGGATGGAATTGTAGTTTGAACTACCATCTACGTTCCTATCCTCTCTGTCATCTGTGTTGCCTGCTACTCAGAAGATTCCACCATCAGACCTACAACAGACCTACAATAGCCTATCTAGGGCACGCTTTAGAGCAAATACAGACGAGAGAAGCGCCAGAAGGCAGTCTGGTGGGTTCACACTTCATCAAATTGAGGTAAATTAGGTAACCTAATGAGTGCTTTTGGATCCAGTAGCAGCAGTGGTGACATCAGTGGTAGGGCCTTGAATAGAGTCAAGAAGGAATTAGAGAAGTTTAATCAATCAAAGGAGAGTAATGAAGCCGAGGGTAAGTATATCCTATGGTACCATGAGTGCTTTGCACCTATATCATCACGTCTTATCATATCGCCTCATCTCCAGTACAAAATCTTTAAACAGGTTTGCGAATTGAGGAATTATCTGCGAAGCAATGGCATGTGTATCTACGGGGCGCAGAAGGATCCGTTTATGCAGGGGAGGAATACATACTAAAGGTGACTTTTAACAATGATTATCCGATGGACTCTCCAGAAATTGTCTTTCTAGAGCCCGCTCCAGTGCATCCACATATATACTCCAATGGTCATATCTGTTTGAATATTTTGTATGAGGACTGGTGAGAGAAGAGCTTTGTAACATTCGCTACTTATTTATGATGTAGCAACAAATCTTCAAGTGTTACTTCTTATTTGTCACTTCCGTTATTTATGAATTTGTGCATTAAATCCGTTCTCAATTCTGCCTGTTCAGGTCACCAGCTCAGACAGTGAAGTCTATATGTATGAGTATTCTTAGTATGGTGAGTAGAGTTCAAGTACTTAAATTTTTGTCGAAAGTTTAATCATGTGTTAATGCCTTCACAGACTCTCTAATTTCAATTTCCCCTACTTCCTACGAATGTAATGCAGATGAGTAGCGCGACTGTGAAGACTTTGCCTGAGGATAATGCACGGTATGTCTCTAGGCCACGAGGTAATCCGAAACTTACAAGATTTGTATATCACGACGATACTGTGTAGAGAAAACAGTTTTCAATCACAAGTAGCCGTTAGATATGACCTAAATACTAGTGCGTACTTTTTTCTCTGAAGTTAAAAGGGAGTAGTTTGAAGAAGTAGGGAAGTAGGGTACTTATATAGCTTTTATCTTTTATAGAGCTTATACTTATAGTTTATAGCTTATAGTAAGTTATAGTAATAGTGTTGTGCACTGGCAGCATACATAGGAGGTACTCTACTCTCTACTTCTTTACTTAGATATAGGAATCTAGGCAGTCTACATCACTTCTTTTTATTTGAATTGGAAGATGAATTCTTTGTACCGTCCAGATTTAGTCCAGATCCGATGAGACCCGATTCGATCGAAGATCGATGATTATCTAATGCATTTAAAGAGTTTTGTCGAACAATTCTCTTCGACAATAACGACCCAAGACTTCCTTCGTCTCGTATGGGGGCACTTCTCCTTTCTGTAGAAGATGGTGCTGAAAGGACGGCTTGATGCTGTTTTATTGCCCCCGATGATGAATCATCAGTAATTGTCATCAGCGCACCTTTTCGAACCCTGGAAACATTTCCATGTGTTTGAGAATTATTTCCCTCTGTGAAATAAAGCCTGGATAAATCAGAGGGAGTCTTTGAAAAAAGGGATCTATGCTGACTTTCCAGGCGCATTCTGGTAACACTGACTGGTAAAGTCTTGCCATTGTTTTCAATTGCTGGCATTGTTTCGCTTCCTTTCCCTGAGCCCCTCGACTGTACAAATCCATTCTGTTTCTTCATTGGCATTTTCATCACATTTCTCTCTCCATTATCGCCACCTACTTTGCCTCTAATTACAGAATCATTCTCACTATCACCTTCACCACTTTCACTTCCGCTATCATCATCTACACCAGTGGGTTCAGATGACGACACACCATTACTACTGTTAACCATCATGTTAGTTGTGTTGAGGGTGGACGTCAAACTCTCAATATTGCTAAGGGATGACAAGGATGTGACAGTATAAAATGCTGATTTGCCCTCGGGGGAAATGACGTATCTAAAAATAGTATCACATAGCGACGTACCAACTTCCTGCAAATGGCCAGTATTCATATGACAATTCTTGAGAGGGCCATAATTAGGTCCGCAGAAGGTAGCTTCTAATGTAAAACTTAATGGTATATTCAACTCTTTTGATACGATTACTCTCGCTGTTCCTTCACGACCCTTCTTAACATGAAATGAACAATCTGCGTACGATACATATTTTTTCGCGATATCATTATTTGCAAAAAATCTAGGAAAGGCCCGGACCTGCGGCTTCAGTCGTTTCTTATCATCTGCTCCATACATAAATACATTGCATTTTCTGGAGTGTCCGTGCAAATCAATGTACATACCTATCTCTCTAATTTTACGGTGTGCACTCATAAAAGATTTCAAAGTGTAGACAGTAGGAAACAAATTTTTGACAGGGTTTTTCCACTGCCTATTTAAGTCAACTCCTGCCAAAGAACATCTATTGTTACCATAGTAGACACCGTCTGGATTCAATACAGGTACTATATATATTACAAACAATTGTCTCAGGAGCACAGCAGATGCATTGTTAGAAGTCAAGTAATCAATCATACCCTTCATCATCCAAGAAGCTGGAGATTCCCCCGGGTGGACTCTTCCAGAGAAAAACAGCGCCGGTTTAAGCTGTGGAGACTTGCTAGCACTTTTTCCACTTCCAAAAGCTGGCCGCCTGACCTCAGACTGATCTTTGAAAGTTTCAGCAACTGTGACGGGCCCGATGACTTCTCTTGAATCCTTGAAGTCTGTGATGACTAACAGATCACAATCCTGACCTCCAAGAGTTGTACACAATTGACTGCACCTAATTATATCCGATGCACCTTTTCTTGATACCACCTCTCTAATATGACTTCGGTAGTCTTGCATGGTATAAGGGTAACTATATGCAACCAGATAAGTATCTCGTGGATTATGAAATTCCATTGTAAAGGATAGTGTATAGTAGCATGATACACCTTCTCCCGCCTGGTTGTTCCGTTGAAAAGGATTGCCATAGTAAGATATTTCCGTGCCTGCTCTCATCCATCCGATATTTTTTTTAGCTGCATCGGTGCATGAGTACATGACAGGTCTCATACCAAGATTGAACAAACTGTCCGGCTTTGTAAGGTTAACGATATTGAATCGTACACGTACTGGAGGTACTTGAACGCCCTGTTCCGATAGTCTTACTAACGCTGCCGGATGAGTATTGGACACAGCAAAATAAAACCATTGAGTATGACCGGGAGTATGTATATCTGGCCGAAGAAATAAGTCGTACGCAGCATCACCTCTTTGGACAGCACGCATGAGATTACCAGATTCGAACTCAGAATCGAATGTCAGCGAATGTTCAAAAGGTTCTCCAACACCATTTCGATCAACTTCATAAGGTACTGGATTTGGACATTTGCTGAGTAAACCAGAACCAGCTGCTGATGCACCTTCATACGCAATAGACATACGCTCTGGAATACCATTACCTGAAAATTCTATGGGTTTCAAGGCCAAATTCGAAGGCGGATTCATACGTTCCAAATAGTTGGGCCAATTTTCTAGCAGTCGCGAGCAATTTTGAGGATCTTTGCACGGATGATTAGGAAGTAAACGATACTTCGGATCATAATGACTTGGTGATAGAGCTTGACCATCAGGTCCCTCGATTTTCCAAAATGCCATCTCTCGTCTTGGTCTATTCCCTTGAGATGACGGACTTCTAGGAGCTGTCGCTTTGTTACCTCCGTGATTTTCCTCCTCACGACTCGTCTGTGATATAGAGAACTTGTCGATTGGTCCTACGGGATCTATCATATCTGAAATGTTAAGGGAAAGACTTTTACTTTCATTCCGTGCGTCATCTTCTACAAATGTTACACCCTCAACTCTGTCAGAAGCTTCTTTCTTTGGTTCCGCCCACGCTCTCACCATACTGATTAATTTTTGCAATCTCTTTCCAACATCCGAGGATTTCAGCGGTACAGATGCACATGCAGCTTGGATGACACCAAGTAGTGTTTTGGCAGTATCCACATTGTCTTGAATAAATTTTAAGCCAGTCAAAGCCTCTATGAGGGTTACTATACAGCCCAAATGTTTTAATGCCACCTTTGACCAGGGAGGTCTCTTGCGTGGCATAATCGGAGATTTGAAGACATTGGAATAATTCGAAATTTTACCATTACTGTGGTCGTCTACGCTATCATTTACGGTATTCGATGTCGACGCATTGATATAGCCATTGCTCTTCTCTATCGCCATCAAATCATCCAAGGCAGATAAGCATATATTAAAAACTTCCAGGTTGAATGGTTCGCCACTGGGTGATATATATTCATTAACACTCATACCATGGGCATTATCTTCATAATTAGAGTCTATATCCAAATTACTGTCATTATTAATGGAATTATGTTGTTTCTTGATGAAATTCGCGATGAGTTCACAGCACACCATTACTGTAGACTCATCAGAAAGTCTCTTGCGAAAAATACCAAGTAATCCCTCCACCGCCTTACATGAGTGTAAGTTTATAGTAGGATTCATTCTCTTATACAACGATTTCATCACAGCTACTGTAGATTCGACAATATCCTTTGTCTCATTGAACTTACCAACGCATTCCAACATCTTGTCTAGTACTAACATCTTATCTAAAGCCACCATAACCCCCGAGTACTCACACACATTACTTAGTAACCTACAGGATGCACGGACAACATCCTTTCTATCTCGATATTCCACAAGCAGACGAACAATTACATTTAGTGCAGATGTTTGATGACCATCAGCGTCATTATCCTTCGTTGTATGGAACATAGACGATCCATCGATGTTCGCAACATGTGTCGTCCCACTTCTGCCCCCACCTTTCTTCGTCCTGCTACCTACATCCTGTTGGCTATCGAACTTACTTTGTTCAGGAGATTTCCATAGTTGTGGCTCAATGGAAGTGCTCGACTGAGATGACGACGTAACTGTGTAGAGTATATGTGCCACAGCTGCGACAGTATCATGTAGGGCTCCACCTTTGTCCAAAGATTTGAGAAGAATGCGAATACCATCACTTGTAACGATTTCTCTAGCAACGTGACATGATTCCTGTAACATTCGGAGGAGCACTACAGTGGATACTCTATGCAAGTCGGCATATGAAGGATGAGTATCAAGAAGAGGTAAAATAGTGGTGACTCCTCCCGCGAAAGCGATTTTGCTTGCCTGGCCCTTAACATCTGTGAGAATTGCAAGAGCGTGACAGCCGGACTTCACAATATCTACCGCTGCTCTATGCCGTGTAATTGATGTAATCACTAGAGGAATGAAGCCAAGAGACGAAACCATTCGTGCATTATCTTCATTTCCGACTATGAGGGCCGCCAACGCATCGAATACAAATGGCAACAATTTACCATTGTTCTGATGAGCATGAATAGATCCGACGAGAGGCTGAAGACCCCCGAGGGAAGCGACACCTTCCTGATTAAGTTTACTTTGACAAATATTGGAAAGTGCACCACACGCACTCTTCAAAAATTCTGGTGACTTGCCATGCCTTTTTACGGCCCTTACAAGAACCGATGCTCCTCCATATTTCGCAATAATCTCCTTGACAGTCGAATTTCCAAACGCTAGGGACCAGAGCAGATCACATCCCGCCTCTTGTACATCGCTTTTATCCACATGCAAGGTCATCACATTTAATATGGTCTCCATACCATCTCTAGAAACGACTAGTTTGTTGGCCTCTTCGCGTGACATAATGGCTAGAATTCCCAGACAAGTTTTCATAGGCTCGGCTTGGGATCCATACTCTTGCATTCGACGAATGATATCTGAGACTCTGGTCTGATTTTGCACGGAAATACTCATGGTAGCGATTACTACCTTTCAATGAGATCTTTACAACACCAGGTGGACCGTTCCGAATTCAATCTGCTTTTGCAACCAGTAGTACCGTCTATAACAGTCGGATCAAGAAACTGGGAAAATTCAAGAGGAATTGCTCATCATCTCGCTTCAGTGCAACAAGGTGGAAACTACAAGATTCCAATTACAAAACCTCACAGTAAACCGGGATACAACTCGTGCGATTTACCTTTTTGTCTCCACTCCAGTACGCGAAACCCTTTGTGATACACAATATGGATATGAATGCAGGGTTCGAACCAAGAGATGCATAGGTTTTAGGTAAGTATTCAAGCAAGTATTAGGTACAACGATCAATCATGTACGGTACGTGGATGTAAGCACCTACTAGTATTTGAGTAATAGTAGAATATATATAGTGTTGTGGTATAGGTACCTCCACACACACACGGCAACACCTCCTTGTACCATCTACCCAGCAGCAGCAGCAGGTATACTAAACCTACTAAAACCTACTACTAATAAGTAGGTACTAACGCTACTGCTGCTGACCTGCTGAGAATCTTCCGTAGGTACTGAGGTACTATATTAGGAATGGTGTAGGCACCCACAATCAGTAAGAGCCCACGAGTGCAGTGTTGTCACAATTTAGTATGGCCTCCTCCTCTAGTGGTTCCGCTGGTACCACGATAGAAGATCTGCAGGTTGATATTTTCATGTTTAGTCTTCTTCATCAAACTCACTGTAATAGTATTTGACAATGTCATGGCAATATAGGACAACATCGACTCCATGGTGCTCGCTGTGTTTGAAGCTGCTAGGTATGAGGGTAGGAGCGAAGAGGGCAAGGTATAGATTGTATAGACGCGTCCAACACATTTCCTTTACCTCTTTACATTCATTCCTTTTATGTTGCAGGAGAAGACAGCGAAGATAAAGGCGGAGTACACTAAAGCTATGAATGCGATAGATCAATTACGGGGGGTGAATCGCACCAAGGCAGAGCAAATGGTGGAAATAGATCAATTGCAAAAAGCCCAAGAAAGTGCGAGACTACGTGTACTAGATTTACAGATGAAGTTGAAAACTTTAGAGGCTGGTATCTTCGAAGAGATGGACAGATTACTTCCAAAAGAGCTCCTGGGCATGAGCATAGAATAAAATTCATCCATGCAAACTATCTATAATTTCTTAAAAATGAGAATATGCTGATGTTCTAGCTTCTATTTTTGGCTGTTCTGCTTCTAGTTCTAGTTCTAGTAACTAGTACCTAGTAGTACTAGAAGTAGAAGCTAGAAGCTAGAAGCAGTTCAAAGCAGAATCAAGAAGCTAGAAGACTAGAAGCTAGAAGTAGAAGTTGTTAAAAATATAAATGATGAATGATGGTTAGAGTTAGAGGAAGGAGAAGCATTAAGCATACGCACATAAATATAAATATAAATGCACTAGAAGTAGAAGCTAGAACTAGAAGACTAGAAGCTAGAACTAGAAGCTACCTAGCTACTAACTGAAGTACTAAGTAGAAGTAGAAGCTAGAAGTAGAAGTAGCTAGAAGTGCCTAGTTGTTGCACATTTTAGATTTTAGGTGGTTCCGAGTTCAGAATATGAACACTATTACTATTGTTACGACCAAGCTTCAACGTAATATCTTTTCTTTTTAATCATTTCCTCTATCATAGACATTGCTTCTTTCTCACTCTTGTTGCTATGCTGTTCAATCACATTACAAATAGATTTTTTTACATCTTGGGGCATTTTGTTGGCAGAGCCAGCGATAAATATACTACCACCCTCGTTTAATAACCTCCATATGAGAGCTCCGTGCTCCTTTATTTTATGTTGGACATATATTTTGCTTGGCTGATCTCTAGAGAAGGCTGGTATTACTGTAATACCATTTTTATTACCATGACTTTCGTGAATGCAGTCACCACCGAAGTCAGCTCCACTATCATATGAACCTGACTTCGACGTTCCTGTGTCCACTTCACATCCAGACAACTTCCACTCTTCCCCAAATAGAAAATCTTTGTTTTTTTTACGGCAACCAAAGAACAATAAAGTATTCATATGGCTTATGGGCGACGCTGTTACGGAATTCGATTCAAAAATGCCGCAACTATTTGCGCCTGAACGGTTGTGTAGTCGCTCATGTACCACTGCTCTCATGGGAGCTACACCTGTTCCAGGACCCACCAAGATTGCAGGGCAATCTAACGGTAGCTGCAAAGACCCCTTTCTGATCGCATATAGTACAGTTTGCCCAGATGAAAGGCTTTTAATGTATTCTGAACAAACTCCTTTTTTCTCTCGGCCGTACCTGGTCCTGTACGTAACAAGTCCTATGCACAGGTGCATCTCCTCTGGAGAGGACAAGCCAGATGATGCAATGGAGTATTGTCTCGGGAATAGCCTAGGAATCACCTCTAAGAGAATTTCTAGCGTTAATTTAATTGACCTAAAATCTTCCAGTATCTCTATGAACGACCTCTTCGCCAAAATGCAGAAATCGAGGTAAATATCGGCTCCTTCACTGCATGAAATCTCGATCAACTTCTCTTTTTCCTCCTCATTATCGGCGAATTTCGCCACAATTTCAAAGAAACTACGTTGAGGGATTGCATTGATATCCAGGCATTGGGTGAACAATGTGAGCAGAGAACAAGAAGTATCATCCAGCTGTCTCTGTCTCTTTGCAGGTGAGAGATTCACAATGTTCACCCACGTGTCTTTGGTGTACTCTGGATGAGCCCTCTGCAACAATGTCAACATTCTTAAAGCATCTTCAGGCGAGTTGTGTGGATATATGTATGCAACATCGCCTGCTCTATAACTCGATCCCACGAATCTGCCACCACTACTGCTACTTTCAACGACCATTTCCTGCAACTGTATTTTCAAAAGACGAACGTCCTGATCCCAGTCTTCCTGAGTGATTCGGGAATTGTCGATTACAGTGCCTACACCTACTCCAGAGGTGATTGCAACACTGTCATCTGGCAATGCATGGCTGAAAGACTCGTGAAGACTACCTAGCTTTTCATCTGAAACTATCTGCAGATTGTACAAGTTTTCCAAAAGTTCTGGAACAGTTGTGGCCTTGCGCGACGTGTGATTGTATATCACTTCCCACAAGTCATGAGTCCATGGATCTAAAGCAGTAAGTAGTCCATACTTTGCTTGATCGTCCCCCAATCCTATCGGTAGTAGCTCGATCCCACCTAGCTGCTTGAGTCTCATACTGAGACGTCTAGCAGCAGCATTGAACTTCTCGTAAGAAGAATCACCAAGACCAAAAACCGCAAACTTCAAGGATTTCAACGAATCGCTTTGTAGAGCCTTTCGAAGCAAAAATTTCCAGAATGTTTGCATGTTGGATGGTACTTCTCCATCACCTGAG
>JACLAD010002993.1_pt1 | contig 22431 bp, 26 predicted proteins | sample 8027901 | NCBI WGS metagenome assembly JACLAD01 (sample SAMN15725071, study PRJNA655200) | protist metagenome | isolation source: fluorescence activated cell sorting (FACS) single amplified genomes of... | place: Spain: Blaines Bay Microbial Observatory, Mediterranean Sea | collected 2016-07-05 | reverse complement strand
GTATATCAGGCTTGGATCGGAAGGGAAGCTACAACAAGTTCAACATTGTCCATAGTTACAACCCTAGTATATCAGGCTTGGATCGGAAGGGAAGCTACAACAACTGCTGTAGTTTTCAGGCACAAGGGAATAATTACGCTCAAAACATTTAGAATTGAACCATATGAAGCATTCTGAATTAGGACAAACATATTTGACTTTGCTTGAAGCTGTTAAGCAAACGGGCTTGAGTGAAGCAGAAGTGGTGCTGCACAGTGAAGAGGTTTGGATGTACTGTCCAAGAGTTCCTAGAGATAAAGAAAAGGCTACCGACGTTGAGAGTGATGGGCACCCTACTTGGCTTGGGGATGGGCAAGTCCTTGGAAAAGATAGGGGGATGCCCGTTTGCGCAAAATTGACAGATCACTCCAAAGAACAGCTATACATTAGGCTAAAGAAAAGCAATTACGATTTAAAAGGTTTGAAGGTTATAGATGAAACGTTTTTGGGCGAGACTGAAGAGGTAGAACTCCAGAAACCAAACCCATTTAGTATCCCAGTTGCCCTTAAAATTGATCCCAACTACGTGCACGACCAGCCAATTTTGTATGTGACACGCTCGGGCTTGGAGCAATACGTAGCAGCAAGTCATTTCAATGAGCTCACCCATGATTCTGAGTTAGGGACCCATAAGCACGACGGAACTCTGTGTCTACGGTGGGATCATAGCCGTGAAGAACTGATAAACCTCGCACGTTTGTTAGAGGAACATAATTACATTGAGAGTGCAGAAATTTGGTGTGGGCACTTTAGAGTGCTTGGAGAGAATGCCCTGAAAAAAGCAGATACCCGAACTATTCAATGGGTAAAAAATAAAAAATCAATCCACCTTGTACTTGGCGGAACTGGGATAAAATTGAAAAAAGAGGACTGGACAGCTCATTTTGGAATTAACAAACCTGGTGGGCGGCAAGAAGAGGATGAACAACTTGCAGCAATCATAAAGCAAGCCCTTAAATAAGGGCACTGAAAAAGGCACTAAAAAGGGCACTCTAGTGCCCGAACAAATGCCACGCAAACATTTACTTTAGGGGCTAAGGTAATTTTAACAGCAGGACACAAGGCACCTGCGTTGATCCTTACCACATTAGGAATAGCCCATGGTAACCCAATCCCACCCATCATTTCTTTCCGAAACGGAAGCTGCCCAATACCTTAGCTTATCGGTGAAGACCCTCAGACGTTGGCGCTTTGCTCGTAGAGGCCCAACCTATGCGAAACTCAACAACAAGCTGATCCGCTACGCAAAAACAGATCTTGACGAGTGGATTAATCAGCAAAAGGTAAGCTATCACTGAGCTTTAATCAGCATCTGATTCATCAGATTCTCGTTTTGAGTTGTTCTGATAGTCGAAGATCCCTAGGTCTAATTGTTGAGAACGGGTTAAAAACACAAGCGCAGGTGGTATGCTTCGGCTTATTTTAACTTATTCTAATTATCCAGATTTATTCTATTGAATCTTTACCGAAAGTCCATTTTATGGAGCCAATCAAACAAATTACCGAGATACTTCGAGACAATCAAAGTCAGGTTGTGGAAGCATCTCACCAAACCAATACCACTCTTGAAAATCTAACTACGGATAAATCCAAATTTTCACAGGAGAAAATAATGAGCCAAGAGCTGAGTTCAGATCATGTAATTGAAACCCCGGCTGGCAATACAGAAAAATCACCGGAAGGTGATATTGATTTTGATTTAGATGCCATTCGCCTACCTCAGGATTTTGGAGCATCCAGCGGGGTAAAAAAACTATTGACCACAGTCCCTGTGCGCAAGCCTAATAAATCTCTGTTTATCCGTACCCATGCAGAGTTTCGGATGGATGTGTCCCTACTGAAATACGGCACTGAGAATGATCTCTATTTGGTCATGCCAAGTATGATTGCCGAATTGGAAGAACTCCCTAAGCCCCACCGCTTGGTACTAGCTATTGACCGTACAAACACTCCCTTCATTTGGCCACTGGCGCATCCTGACCCAGAACATCCACTTCTTTGGCATTCCTCAGCGATGGAAGCCGATGTAGAGGCTCGAGCGAGATGGATCAGGATTGAAGCCAATAAAAATTTGGGCGCCTACGTAATGTCTGTTGCTCAAGGTCAGCTATCGGAGCCAATCTGGCCAGATGTGCCTTGGAACCAACTAGTGAGCATTGCCTTCAAGCAGAAAATCATCGATTCACCGGACCATGTGGTTGCCCAGAAATTGCGCGGCGAATTGTGACAGATACGCTTAGAGGCCGATTCCGTGAGGTATGGTGTGTCGACTTCGAGTTTCGTGAAGAGGGTAGTGAACTACCCGTTGTACACTGCATGGTGGCACGAGAGCTTTTCAGCGGCAAACTGGTCCGCCAGTGGTTGAGCAATCAGCAGAGCCCCTGCCCAATTCCTCTGGGTCGAGAGGCTTTGTATGTTGCCTACTTTGCAACAGCAGAGCTGAAGTGCCACTTGTCCCTTGGCTGGCCCTTGCCAGCTTACGTATTGGATCTCTACGTTGAGTTCCGCTGTTTAACTAATGGGCTAGAACTACCGGCAGGCAAGGGACTGCTTGGAGCATTGAGTTATTTTGGCCTGGCCTCGATCTCCTACACTGAAAAGGAATCGATGCGCGAATTGGCAATTCGTGGCAGTCCATTTAGTGCTGAGGAAAAACAGGCATTGACAGACTATTGTCAAGGCGATGTAGATGCACTGGTTGCCTTATTACCTCACCTGGTAGAAAGGTTACACCTGCAGCAGGCCCTCCTGCGGGGTCGCTACATCAAGTCAGTGGCCTGTATGGAGAACTGTGGCATCCCCATCGACACTCCAACACTCCACCAACTACAGAGCAACTGGGATGCTCTTAAGAATGCGTTGATCAACAGAGTCAATTCGGACTACGGAGTTTTTGATGGAAATACCTTCAAAAAGGAGCTGTTTGCTAAATACCTGCGCAGACGAAAAATAGCCTGGCCCACCCTGGCTTCTGGGCAGCTGGATCTTAAAGATACGACCTTTAGGCAAATGGCTCGTGTTTATCCCTCGTTGTCCCCACTGAGAGAGTTGCGGCATTCATTGGGCAAGTTACAACTGCAGAATATTCAAGCAGCAGCTGATGACAGAGCCCGGGTAAATTTGAGCCCTTTCAGTAGCAAGACAGGTCGAAATCAGCCAAGTAACTCTCGTTACATTTTTGGAAGCTCTGTTTGGCTGCGAGGATTGATTAAATCTCAGCCGGATTGGGGTGTAGCTTACATTGATTGGTCTCAGCAAGAGTTTGGAATAGCTGCAGCTCTCTCGGGAGATCCAGCTATGCTGCAGGCCTATCATTCAGGTGACCCCTATCTGGAATTTGCAAAGCAGGCGGGTCTGGTACCACCGGAGGCAACCAAGCAAACTCATCCGCAACAACGGAAACTGTGTAAAGCAGCCGTGTTGGCTGTGCAATATGGAATGGGAGCTGAGTCATTGGCAAATAGTATCAATGAGCCTGTCCAAATGGGCCGGGAGTTGTTGGCCAACCACAAGCGGACCTTCCCTGTTTTTTGGAAATGGTCTCAGGGTGTTCAAGACTTTGCCCAGTTGCAATTAAAACTGTGGACAGTATTTGGCTGGAATCTAAAAGTTGTGAGGGATGCCAATCCCCGAAGTATAGCAAATTTTCCAATGCAAGCTAATGGAGCTGAGATTTTACGCCTGGCTTGTTGCTACATGGTCGAAGCAGGCATTCGAGTTTGTGCGCCTATCCATGATGCTGTTTTGATCGAAGCCCCCTTAGACATACTGGGTGAGCAAATCACACTAGTCAGAGAGCTTATGGCCAGAGCTAGCAGGGATGTGCTCGAAGGCTTTGAGTTAAATACAGATGTGGAGATTTTCAGATATCCTGCACGCTATTGTGATGCAGATCGAGGTAAAGAGTTCTGGGAAATGGTGATAGAGGAACTTGATCGCTTACAAGCTGATAGGGCCTAATAGTCTAAGCAAAACTGCAACGGACCTTAAGCAAAACTGCAACGGACCTTAAGCAAAACTGCAACCCCGGTCCAATCTGTTTTTCTTATTTTTGTCTTTAGAATTAATAAATACATAAGGCTCTTTGGCAAATGCCAAAAGTTTAAAAACACAACACCACAAATTCCTATGGGTATATGCCTGAGAAAGTGAAAAAAGATTTCTTCATCCACCGAGAGATATCTCAGGCTTGGTTCCAAGCACTATCAGAATGTGGCAGCACTTATGTTCATACAGGGATTGTTTTGCGCTTCTGGCTGTTTTATGAGAAATCTGATAAAATATCAGCTACTTCAAGAAAGTTTGAGAAATTTGGTATATCAAAATTCCAGAAACTAAGAGCTTTGCGTAAGTTAGCGGATCGAGGCCTTATCAAGTTAGAACAGCAACCTGGGTCAAACCCCAGAGTGATGGTAGTTGATCCTCCCTCGGTGCGAAGTAACTGACCAAGCTTTGCCGATATCTTTGCCAAAGAGAGGTTACTATGGAGACGACAATGGGAAAAGCGATCGGAAGTATTGTAGAGCCGGCCCAGCGTCCATGGGACCTGGCTGAAATCTGCAACAGACTGGCAGGTGGTGAGGCCCTTTCCCAGATTGCTCAGCAGTATGGAAAGTCCAAGCAGGCTCTCTGGAAATGGCTCAATTCCAATGAAGAACGCAGAGCTGATTACATTGCAGCACTGGAAGGTCGGGGTTTCTTACACTTGGAGCAGATAGAAAGACTTGCAGCAGATGTGGAAGCTGGCCAGATTGACGCCCGGGCAGGTGATGTGGCAATCCGAGCACGAACTTGGCTTGCGGGCAGGCTAAATCCCAAGTTGTTGAGTGAAAAGTGGCGTGGTTCTCTGGAGGTTCAACAAACGGATGTCCGCCAACTGCATCTGGAAGCGATGAAAAAACTCTGTGAGAAACGTAAGGGTGAATTAGCTACTCCGGAGGCAGAGTTGGTTGACGGTACACACGCGTGACAACTGGCAGTAGTTTTTGGTTCAATTATTGTCACTAGCTGGACATTTTTCCTGGAGGTCACTTCACAAGAAAATTGGAAAAACCCCACTGGCGCTTAGTCTATTAAAGATCTACCTAAATAAAATTGAGTTACTCCCTAAAGCTGGGTTGGTATATTTTTAACCTTGGAGAGTCGAAAAGCTTGGCTGAATAGAAATATTATTCAACATCAACCCGAAGATAGACCGACCTGCGACCCTATGATTCTTCACCTGCCTCACGCTTCCACTTTGATTCCTGAGGATTTAAAAAATGATTTCCTTCTGTCCGATCAGGATCTTCAGGAAGAACTAAACCGCATTACTGACCATGCTACAGATCAAATTTTCCAACAGGCTTTCCCAAAAGCAAACGCAATCGTGTTTCCTGTTAGCAGACTTGTAGTTGATCCAGAGCGTTTCTCAGATGACTCTCAAGAGCCGATGAGCCGAGTGGGGATGGGTGTAACCTACACTAAAGGATCTTTGCGTCAGCCGCTACGTGAGCAACTCACTAAAGCTAAGCATCAGGAATTACTGGAGCGATATTACATTCCCCATCACCAAAAGCTGACAGATGCAGTGGAGGAGTCTCTCTTGGCTAATGGCTATTGCCTGATCATCGATGGTCATAGCTTTCCAGCTTTGCCTCTACCCTATGAACTAAACCAAACAGCTTTCCGACCAGATTTTTGTTTAGGTACGGATGACTTTCATACTTCAGAAGAGTTAGTGGAAAGGGTTGAGACGATATTAGAGAGTTGCGGCTATTCAACTGCTAGGGATCAGCCTTTCAATGGAACCATTGTGCCGAAGAAACATTATCGTAAAGACCACAGAGTCCAATCACTAATGATTGAGATCAATCGTTGGCTTTACTTGGGAGAAGATTATTCGGTTGATTCAGAAAGGACTAAATTGTTAGTCAGTGTTTTGAGACGAGTTGCGGAGGGGCTAAAAGATAATTAATTTTGCAATGTGTAATGTCTGATTGGGACAGAAAATCAAGGTTAGTTGGCTGGGCAGGTGGCTGGGCAGAAAAGCAGAGGTGTCTACAGTTCAGCTTTCTGGTTTGGATAAGTTTATGATTTTACAGAGAAAAAGTATGGTGGCGGGGGCAGGATTTGAACCTGCGACCTTCGGGTTATGAGACCTAGATCATTGGGGTAATTGAAAAGATCGAAATACTTCTTTCCCAAACACACTATGATTTATTGAAATTTTGATAATTTAACCAATCGTTTATGAAAAGAAATTAAAACATAAAATGGAGAATTTTGTGCCAATTTGTGCCATCAACTGCTTCAATCCACTTGAGTCCACTAAACTAGCAATTGACTAAATCGACTGATTTCGTTAGGTTTATTTAAGTTACTTCAAGTGCATTTAAGTAGAGATGGAACTTTTAATCAGGTGGTCCAGGGTTCGAGTCCCTGTCAGCCCACCAACAATATCAAATACTTAGGTGCTGATAAAATCCTTGAAAACTTCATAACTGTGCCCGCAGGCGCAAATTAGGCGCACTTTAAAAATAAACTCCGCCCTTCCTCGATCATCTCCTCTCACACACGCATACTGTCACCTCAAACGAAAAATTGCGCCCAGGCGCACAAACACACTCCCCGATATGTGTTCAGCGAGTCAAGAACTCGATCCCGCCAATTCAAGTTGTCCATCCACCTGCTTGGCCTTCTCTAATCTTTAATCTGACGTTTCCGTTTCTCCACAATACTCTTCAGGGTTGCCAAATGTTGATCCTGAATACTGCTCTTGTGATGGGTAATGTTGCCGATCAGTTTCTCAGAAAGTAGGTTAGGGTGAAAGCGACTGGCAATCCATTTGCGCCCATCGATAGCTACTCTGGCAACGTCTGGGGGCATCTCTCCGTTCTCCACTTTCAGTACCAGTCGCTCAATCATATTGGCATGATGGAAGCCTCGCTCTTGCAGAGCTGCCAGGTAAGCCTGTCGGTGCTCCTCACTCTTGTGCAGGAACTTCTAGATCACATTGCGACTGCGATCAAACTTAGTCCCAATCTGGGCAAGGCTACATCCATCGGCAATCATTTCGCAGACTTCATCGAGGTCTAGTTTTCCTGCAGGATAGAGTTTTGATACATGCATAATAATTTATTTTACTAAAGGTTCTGGCAAATTGCAGATAAAATCTTGGTCTGTAGGCTTTTTTGAGTGATCCACATTATGTTTTAGTCATATTGGTTGCCTTACAAAAATCTGTGTTGAGGGAATAAATTGGTTTTTTCTTAGTTTATGATGTATGTTCCGTCCGCACGTTGAGAAATTTCGAGAGTCATTTTTGACAAACAAAATTGGCAGTTGATTCATCGACAAATTCGCTTATTGTTCGTCAAAAATTTGAAAATTAATACAGAAATACTATCTGAGAAATTACAATCAGAATAAATGAGAATTCTCAAAGAATTAATATTTTTAACCCAGGGAGTATAACTTATGAAGAAAAGACATGAAGCAATTGTTAAGATAGCATGCTGCCAAATGGAACCAATTGTTGGCGAAAAAGAACGCAACATTAGAAGAAGCTCAGAAATGATTGAAGAGGCAGCAAAAGAAGGTGCAAATTTAATTGTTTTACCAGAATTATGTAATTCAGGATATGTCTTTGACACGCGTAGAGAAGCATTTGACCTATCAGAATCTGTTCCAGAAGGAGAAACCTGTCAGGAATGGATGAAGCTCGCGAGTAAATTTGATATCCACATTGCAGCGGGTATAAATGAAAGGGCAGAGGACTTACTTTACAACAGTTCAGTAATTATTGGCCCCAAAGGTCACGTTGGCACCTTTCGCAAGGTTCATCTTTGGAATGAGGAAAATCTTTTCTTTGAGCCTGGTAATTTAGGTTTCCCAGTATTCAAAACACCAATAGGCAGGATATCTTCCCACATTTGTTACGATAGCTGGTTCCCAGAAAGCTACAGGTTAGCCACTCTACAGGGGGCTGACATAGTTTGTGTCTGCACTAATTGGGTCCCAATTCCTGGTCAGGACAAAACTAGGGAAGCAATGGCAAACATCTTAGTCATGGGAGCCGCTCATGTGAATTCAGTATTTATCGCCGCTGCAGACAGAGTAGGAACTGAGAGAGGACAACCATTTATAGGCCAAAGTCTAATAGCCAATTATACGGGTTGGCCAATAGGTGGCCCCGCAAGCAAAGATCGAGAAGAAATAATCTATGCAGACGCAAATTTGGCTGACGCACGTAGGAAAAGAAATTGGAATGAATATAATCAACCCCTAAGAGACAGAAGAAAGGATGTATACGGGGAAATGTTAGGAAGTGACATGAATGTTGGTTGGTATTAATTTTAGAACAATGCAAGCGCTAATTAAATGTTCTAATCCAAATTCTAAACTCTAATTAAATTGGGAGACAACTGATAGTTTTTAATTGGATATATATTTTTAATTCTTTTGTGAATGAAAAAGGTAAGTATGCAAAGCGAAAATAAAATATCTAAAATCAGTAGAAGACAATTAATTAAAACAGCAGCAGCATCTGCGGTAATTATAGGATCACCTGCATTTATTAGAAATCTTCATGCAGATGACCCGATTAAAATAGGTGTCCTCTCACCAGTAACTGGAGCTTGGACTGTTTACGGGAAAGCACATTCGCGGGGGTTTGAATTAGCAGTTGAGGAAATAAACGCTGCTGGAGGAGTTTTGGGCAGACCTATAGAAATGGTTTTAGCAGATTACCAAACTGATAGAAGACTGGTTGTTGAACAAGCAAATCGACTTTTGCGGCAAGAAAGGGTTGATTTGCTTGCCGGTACTTTTTCAAGTGCTGATAGAAATGCAGCAGGTCCAATTGTAAAAGCAGCGGATAAACTATTACTTTATCCAACATGGTATGAAGGTCAAATTGAGGAATATTATCCCGGAGTCTGCAATGAAAATATTTTCATGTTCGGCCCAGAACCGACTCAGCAAGTCTGGCCCTTCATGGAATATATGTGTAATAAATTTGGGAAAAAATTCTTCATGATAGGTTCTGATTACGCTTGGCCTCAAGTAACAAATATGTTTACCAAGGAGAAGCTCAAAGAGCTCGGCGGTGAAACAGTTGGAGAAGTCTATATTCCATTCAATACACCTCAATATGAGTCGGTATTGAGACAAATACGCCAAGCCAAACCTGACATAATCTTCCACTCATTAACAGGTAGCGACACAGTCAACTTTAGGAAACAGCTTGTGGCGGCAGGAATGAAGAATGATTTTACTCTGTGGACTGTGGATGATGAGGAGGTCGTAACTTCAGGACTGGGTCATGAGGTGTCTTCAGGAACATATGTAAGCTTTGATTACTTCATGACCATCAAGCACCAAAACAACAAAGATTTCTTGGATAGGTACCAAAAAAGATATGGTTCGGATGCACTAATGAATACCGTTGGAGTCGGTATGTATAACGCTGCGCACATGGGGGCAATGGCAATTGAAAAAGCTGGAAAAGTTGATACAAGTTCCATCCGCGAGGCGTTGAAAGGTATCAAATTTGACAAAGCACCACAAGGCACTGTTGAGATGAGGGCTATAGACCATCAGGCTGTATTGCCATCATACTTGATGAGAGTTAGAGAGGGCTGGTCTAGTGTCAACGACATGTTCGAACAGGTGCAAACAGTAGCAAGAGCGGTCCCTCAAGATGCACGATGTAATCTACCACTGTAAATTGTACTTGGATTGAGATGGAATTAGCTGCCAGTGTGTTACTAGATACAACCCTGATAACTCTAACGTTAGCATTGGCAGCTTTCGGCCTGGCAATCATCTACGGTTTAATTGGCGTAATCAATATGGGTCATGGAGCCATGTTGACCTTGGGCGCGTATTTCACATGGGCAGGTCTCCAGTTAGAAATCCCATTTGTGCTGAGTGTAATTTTAAGTGGATTCATTGTTGGTTTCATTGGACTGCTGTTTGAACATTGGATAATAAAACGTTTTTACAACAGTCCTTATGAAACACTCTTACTGACTTGGGCTTTTTTCCTAGTTACAACTGAATTGATCAAGATTGTATTTGGCTCAGATTTCAGAACGGTTGTAAATCCATATCCAGGTTCAATTGACTTAGGTTTTTATAAGATTCCTGCCTACAGAACTTTGATTTGTTTATTTACAGCCTTCGTAATTCTATCGACTGGTTTTGTTTTCTTCAGAACATCAACTGGAATAAAAATTCGAGCTATGATTCAAAACCGAGAGATGGCAAGTTTATTGGGATTAAACATTTCATTGACATATAAAATCATATTCGGTTTCGGATGTTTCATGGCAGGTTTAGCAGGAGGGTTAGTAGCACCAATGCTTTCAGTAAGTCCTTACATGGGGGACATGTATCTTGTTAGATCCTTTTTCGTTGTTATAGTCGGGGGTATAGGCCAGATTCTAAGTGGAACAATAATAGGTAGTTTCGTGATTGGGGGTTTGGAAACGATAGTAGCCTTGTTTTCAGATCAAGTTATTGCTCAAGTAGCTGTATTCTTCTTTGCAATTGTTATCTTAAGAATAAGACCACAAGGTATATTCTCAGAAAAATGATATGCAAAATGTTTTAACAAAGATATCTGGAGAAGCAAAATTTGAGTTATTAATATTTCTTGTATTAGCTTTGATACCTTTGGTTTTCTCTGGATACATATTATTCATTCTCCCCCAATACATGCTGTTTGGCTTGCTTGCAGTATCCCTATCTATTTTATGGGGGCTTACTGGTATAATAAGTTTCGGCCAAGCTGGTTTTTTTGCAATAGGTGCTTATGCAATAGGTATAGTTGTCAAAAGCACCTTTTTAATGAATTCAGCTACACTGGGGATTTTATTAGGAATCATAGTTTCAGCGGTGATAGCTGGCGTTGTCGGGTATTTTTTGTTCAGTGCGAAAGTTAAGGCAACCTACTTCGTATTAGCTACTTTAGCCCTATCAATCATAATTGAGCAGTTAGCAAAATCACAAAAAGAAATAACTGGTGGCTGGAATGGTTTATTTGTAGATAGGATTTCAATTAGCTTTGGGAATCTATTGGAATATTCATTGTTCAATGATATCCCGATGTACTATTTTACACTTTTATTAACAATTACAGCATATGCACTGATAAAATTTCTTACAACATCCAATTTCGGGAAAATCCTCAGAGGTATAAGAGAAAATGAAGATAGAATTTTGGCTCTTGGTTACGACACTTCCATATACAAGACATTAATATTTTGCGTATCTGGGGCACTAGCTGGATTTGCTGGTTCAATTTATGGAACTCATGCTGGGTTTGTCGATCCTTCACTAGCAAGAGTACTATTTTCAACAGAAGTAATTGTTTGGGTTGCTATAGGTGGTAGGAACTCCATCATTGGTTCCTTTCTTGGTGGGATATTAGTTGCTTCTCTTGCTAATTATTTGAACTCTATAACTCCAGAATACTGGCAACTCATCATCGGTATTGTATTCATAGCTGTTGTCATTCTCTTTAAAGGTGGTTTAGCTGGGGGTTTGGAAGAAATTTACCATAGACTGAAAAGTAAAAACTATGTCTCTGCTAGAAATCCATAATTTATCGAAAAGTTTCAAGGGTCTCTTAGCTAATGACAAAATATGTATGGAGCTTAAGTTAGGTGAGGCTCGGTGCATAATTGGACCTAATGGTGCTGGAAAAACAACACTTATATCAATGATCTCTGGCCATCTTTTCCAGTCTAGCGGGATCATCACTTTTGATGGGAAAAATATAAGCAATTATGATTTAGTTAAAAGAGTAAGACTCGGGATCGGAAGGAAGTTTCAGACTCCAACTCTCTTTGACAATCTTACGGTTTATGAAAATGTAGAATTATCAGTAATTAGAAATAATTATAGTAATTTTGAAAAAAATGCCAAAATAGATGAAACGTTGAAACTGATAAGACTATTTGATGAGAAAGATGTTCTTGCAAATACGTTATCTCATGGCCAGAGGCAGTGGCTAGAGATTGGCTTACTGATTGGCAATAATGTAAAATTATTACTCCTTGATGAGCCAACAGCAGGCATGACTACAGAGGAAACTATAGCGACTACTAAGTTAATAAACAATTTGTCAGGAGAAAAGAATTTATCAATAATTGTTATCGAACACGATATCAACTTTGTACGGGAACTTGGTGCCCAAATCACAGTTTTACATCTGGGAAAAATCTTTGCTGAGGGTAACTATAGTACAATTGAGAATAATAAGTTTGTGAGAGAAATTTACCTGGGTGCTCCTGATGTTGTCAGTTGAAAATGTGTCTGCCGGTTACGGAAAAATTAGCGTTCTTTCTGGAATAAGTATTAGACTAGAAAGTAATTCTATTCTCGGGGTTCTTGGTCGCAATGGAATGGGAAAGTCTACATTGATTAAGGTTTTGTCAGGTTTGTTAACGTGTCATAGTGGAAAAATTTTTCTCGATAACGAAGATATTACTGACTACCCACCTCATTTGAGGGCCCAAAAAAAAATTGCGACTATTGTTCAAGGTCGCGGGATTTTTCCGCGACTAAAGGTTGCAGAAAATTTGATGCTTGGTAAATTGCTCCAAACAACTGTGAAGAAAGATAGACTTGATGAAGTTTATGGTTACTTTCCGATTTTGTCTGAAAGAACTGGTCAAGTTGCTGGGACGCTCAGTGGAGGTGAACAGCAAATGCTTGCAATTGGCAGAGCAATAATGTCTGATCCGAAGATAATGTTACTAGATGAACCATCTGATGGAATCATGCCATCCCTGGTTAAAGAAATAGGGACTACGCTTAAGAGTATGTCACAAAAAAATAATATCAGCTTAGTAGTTGTTGAGCAGAACGTACCGCTTATTTTCTCTCTTACTGATCAGTGTATCATACTCGAGAAGGGTAAAATAGTTGTGGAAGGAAAAAAGTCAGAAATTCAAGATTCGAATATTATGAAGCAATACTTAGCAATTTAGTCAAAAATCATATTTATCATAGTTTGATTCCCCATTTAAACCCTATGCTCTGTTGATTATCTTACCCTAGGTTTCTTCCTATCCCGCTGCCAAACGCCCATATTTTGGTATTGTAGACTATTCCTCATTGAACTGAAATCTGAAAAATTAAACAAGTCTCCCAGCCCGTCACTTTTCCGCCCAACTGCTGCCCACCACCGCTTCTGCAGTAATCGGCACTGCACTAACAAAAGTCTGCATCCCCTCGATCATGGCATGCTCTACTACACCCCGCACCTGATCTGCCAGGGCTGGGGGGCTCTGCTGGCACAGCAGCAACGTTCCTGGCAAGCTCTCTGGCAGCAGGAGGTCGATGACTGGGAACACACAGATGATGCTTCGAAACCTGCCAAACCTTCCCGCAAGCTTTGGATTGCCAACAACCTCACTCTGGAGACACTAATCGCACTACATGCAGAAAATCCCGCTGGGCTTGGGTTTGTCTCTGATGAGATCTTGGGCATCCTCAATGGTTTGGGACAGTTCAAAGGAGGTCGAGGAAACGACAAGCAAACCATTCTAAGCCTCTGGAATGGCTACGACTTTGAGAACCCGACAGCAGACTCTGACCGATATGTGCGTGATGTCTATGTCCCGATGTCTGGTGGAATCCAAGAGGTTCTTGTCAGGAAAATTATCAATGAAGAAAATACTTCCGACGGCCTGGCAGCACGATTTCTATTCAATCACCTTGTAATTGCCAAGATCCCTGCGTCCATTGAGCGGCAGCAGGAGATTGATCAGATCCTGTTTGAAGACCATCGGGAATACGACACCATGAAGGGGATCTTTGATCGACTGGTTGCAATCAGGGATGTAGAGCAACAGGTCTTGATGGATATGCATGCACGGAATCATCTGGCCTTGTTCGCCCAGTACCTGAAAACCCAGGCGCGGAAGGGGTCGGAGCAAGGGTTTGCGGCATACATGAAACTGCAGACCTATCTGTACAGACTAACCTTGCTGGTGCACTACATGACCCGCAGGAATGCTGATGACGCGAAGGTCTCCGAAGAGACTGCACAGCATGCGATCAGTATCATGAGGTTCTTCATTGCCAGTATGCAGCGTGCTTACGGTACGGTGGAGATGACTGATCGAGAACGAAAGGCGAGGGCCATTCTAGACAAACTGCATCAGCTGGGTGGTCGGGCCAAGCTCAAGGACATCAAGCAGCCGATCAAGAAAACCGTTTCCAGTAAGGAAGCATCGGCGTTGATCAAAGAGCTTGTTGAGCTGGGTGTGCTGAAGGAAGTCCGAGACGGCAAAGAAAAATTTGTGGAATTGGTGAACAGGTGAACAAGTTGACTCTATCCCAGTAATTGTCTGGCCCTAACTTGTTACCCTAGAGGTGAACAGGCGGTGAACAGAGTGAACAAGTTACTGGTACTGCTTACACAAGTTGTTCACCCTGTTCACCGCTGTTCACCGCTGTTCACCGCCCTCCAGCCTAGTAACAGCAGGTGCTGGAAGGCTAGTTGTTCACCTGTTCACCGTTTTTGGATATAGATTCTGATCCTTATCATGATTTCTATAGGATACCAGAGCACAGGATCTGATTCAGAGATATCCCGTCTTGGAAGGAATGTGCCTACCTACGGAATCGAATTGTCAGTATTTAAGCAGGCTGAAATCAAAAAAAGGAGACTAGCCAACAAATGAGCCAACACTGCTAGTGCTTAGGTAAGGGGTAAGGAGGTGGGATCCAGTCAGATTAGATCCCAATAGCGTAGCAACTGAATTATCCAGTAATCGGTTTGAATGCATCACGAGCTTTTCGCTGACTTTCAGTGACAGCTGAGAGGTCTATCTCATACCAAGATCTCAAATTCGTAGTTGATCCTGTTGCCAAAGCGTTGTTTAACATTCCTTTATGTACTTCACGGCTTGGTATCTCAGCGATTGCAATAAAATCTGCATCACCGTCGCAGAAGAAATAGTCGATGATTTTTCCGCCGCAAGCTTCATATACTTCATCCATGACAGCTCTACGCTGTTCATAAGTGGCATCTGCCAGGGCAGCCAGACCTGCTTGTGAATATGTGCCAGCAATTACGACTTTCATTTGATTTTCTTTGATTAGTTTTTAAGCAATTACAGTAATAGTTGATTTTTCCAAAGTCCCCAGTTGACTAGCTCGGATAACAAGCTTTTGGAAAGCTTCAGACATCCCAACCTCATCCATGGCATTGCCTGCCTCTTCTAGGGAATTATTTTGATACAGAGCATGAAGCAATGACATATCGGCAGATACAGAAGGTACTATGGCTGCAACTTTTGTATTTTCGTCCTTGATCTCTTCTATCTCCTTAAACATTTCTAGTGCTTGAGGAAGATGATCCCTTTTCATGGAATATGTCCTAATGTGGTGAACTTTGGTAGATAAGTCCAATTCACCAGAAGCGACTCTGAGCAAATTTCGGACAGAAAGTTCCATACTTGAATTTGATCTCATTGTCTCCATCAATTCTTGCCAGTGTGGGTCTGATTCCCTATCTGCTAGCGCCTTCATTGTATTAGCAAAACTATTGAACTTACATGCTAAACCAATATTGCCTGCGGCGTTGCCCATTACAATATTGTGAACACGAGTCTCAAGGGATCCCAATCTTGACATAATTCCTGCGCCAGTTCGAAACTGACTTAGCATTGATTTCTGTTTGCCAGGTAGAGGCTTTCCCGAAACATGATAAATTACCGACATAATGCATCTCCAATAATAGTTGCGTAGTATTGATCCAACTCAGCAAAGTAAAGATCTACTAGTAGATAAAAATTGCAAGCATTTTAAGTAATCTTATTGTATTTCCGATAGACCGATCAGGGTTAATGCAGGTGTTTGCTGCTTTGGAGTGCAGTCAAGACCAACCGATCACGGGAATAGTCGCAGAATAATCGTAATCTGTTTTGAGTTTGGGTCTGGAATGCGAGTTGCGCATCATCCAGAAGGGAAGGTTTTGGAGGAAGCTGTGATGCGAGAGGTCGGGATGGGACTAGATCAAAGTAGTCCCAAATCTGCTCTGGTTATCAATAATGTTGCCCTTTCAGTTGCCCTTGTTGGGGGTTATCACCAGCTAGACTAGATCATATCTGATAATTCGATTCCTAACATAGCCATCAAGGGCGTCAGCGGAACTTGGCTGATCTTGAACTTGAATCGTTTCATCCAGAAAGCAAGGTTTCGGATTGTATTTGGTGGGAGAAGGTAAGGAACGAGGGAAGAAGGATAGCCGATTTGTGCTACCCATGACTGCATATTTGCCTAGGTTGGCATCCAGGAAAACGAGAAGAGCCAACAGCAAAGGGGCGACAAAAAGTCAGCCCCTCTTTTGCTATTTTTTAGTTGCTAGCAACAAAGTTGATTTGTGGCCCTAATCCGCCAACAACTTCCTCACTGAATGGATCTACGTTGGGTGCAGGCTGGACCCAATCCGTCATCAATGTCATCATTGAATCAAGGTCAGATTGTGGCCCAATTCCGCCTACGATTTGCTCACCGTAAGGATCAGCGTTGAGCTTGTTCAGTGCTTGGACAAAGCCATAATCAACGCCTTGCATTGGATCATATGGCAGTTGTGGCCCAATTCCGCCAACAATTTGCTCAGCGAATGGATCAGCGTCAGCTACTACTCTGTTCATCGCTGGAAGAACCTCTTCGTGATATACACTGAAAGTGGCAGGGATGTTGATTTGTGGCCCTAATCCGCCAATAATCTGCTCAGCGAATGGATCAGCATTGAGCTTGTTCAGTGCTTGGACAAAGCCATAATCAACGCCTCGCATTGGATCATACGGCAGTTGTGGCGCAATTCCGCCAACAATTTGCTCAGCGAATGGATTAGCGTCAGCTACTAATCTGTTCATCGCTGGAAGAATCTCCTCACGAACAACATTAAAAGTAGGAGGTGTATTAGCCGCTACCAATGCTGGAAGAACCTCTTCGTGATATACACTGAAAGTGGCAGGTGTATTAGCTTCTGCCAATGCTGGAAGAACTTCTTCATGGTATACATTGAAAGTAGGTGTTGCGGCTGATGCTGCAGAACCAATTACTAATGTTGCTGCCAATGTGGTAATGAACTTTTTCATGGTCATGCTCCAAAGTGGATTATTGTGATTTAATTGTCTCATTTGTTACTAAAATGAAACGTGATGGGTAAGTTATAATCTGCAGTGATTTTTTTGGGGAGGATGACTGGGGGAGAACTAGGTAAGTTGAGCTGAAAACTAAGACCCAACGCAATGTAAATCTGATGAAGCGATCAGGATTAATACAGATGTTTACTGGGATGGAGTGCAGTCAACACCAGCAGACCACCGGAATAATCGCAAAATAATCGTAATCTGTTTTGAGTTTTGATCCAGAAGGGGAGGCTCTGGGGTGTGTGATGATGCGAGAGGAGGTGGCCCAGAACCGGCCTATCGCTTGGAGATTCAACAGTTGCGCGAAAAAGCGAAGGAATTGATACGAGATTCTGCAGAGCGGCAACAAGATTTTCGTGACCAACCGGAAACGCGTTATCACTACCAACGCAATCTGGCCCGCTACGATTTGATGGGGCTCATCGACACGATGGAGCGACCGAGTAAGTTGGCTTATGAACGTCCAACAAACCCTGATGTTAAATGGTTAGCAAAGTTGGGCGAATGGGTTTTGTTGAATCGCGAGAGCAAAAGCGATGAGAGTGAGCGAGTGGAGGAGGACATTTTCGACTGAAGGAGAATGAAAACAAGTATCAAAAGGGCAAAAGAGAGTATTGATTTAGGGGAATGCTTAGCAAATCGAGTCGTGCTGACTGTTGAACTCAGATTCCCCTGTGCCTACGCTGATTAGGATTCTTTGGTTGGAATGAAGATCTAGGCATCTCTAGAATTATTTTTGTCAACAATTCTCAGGTTAGCTTCTACTTAGTCAGCAGGGTTTACCACATCCGAAATTGCAAACATCTTCCACCCGTCAGCAGTTTTCTTGAAAGCGTAGAATACACTGGCTTGCTCAATCAAGGACCCGTCTTCCCTGAGCCTACGTACATTCCTGCACAACAGATGCGCCTTGGTTTCTGTCATGGCCACTATATCGATTTCAACCGAATCACTGCGATGCCAACCTTTCGCCTTTTTCATTTCTGTGGGAGACAGCGGAAACTTGTCCAGCACAGTAATGTTACCGTTGCCAATGTGGGTTAACGGAAACTCAATGCAAGCGTTGATACCATCCAAATCTTCACGATTGAATGCGTCAAGGTATGATTGATAGACCTTGTACACTTCAGCTCTCAACTCACTTTTCATTCGCACCTTTTCAGTTGATGGGAGGGTCAAAAGGAAAATAGTAACGAAAGTCGTTGAACTGAGTCAATAAAGTACGGGAAGTTCGATGTAACCGTAGGAATCGAATTGCCAGTATTCAAGCGAGCTAAAATCAAAAACAGGCAGACTAGCCAACAATATAGCCAACAAAGTTAATTATCAATTGTTGCCCTTATGAATTGTTATCACCGGACAGGCCAGTGATTATCTGGTGATTAGATTCCTAAAATACGCCAATACAGGCCGGAACAAACCCGGCCGAAAGAATATGAAGTTTCGAAAGAGGTAGTGGTGAAGACTTTGGGAACAGTTGATTGTTAGGAGTGCTGCTGAAAGATTGGGCGGCATTGAGTTGCTTCAGTGCTTGAACAAAGCCATAATCAACGCCTCGCATTGGATCATATGGCAGTTGTGGTCCAAGTCCACTTTTTAAATAATGAGCAACAGGGGGATTCCTGATTTTATTCTATGATCTTGAAGTAACTCGTCTACACCAGCAAACTACTCCGATGAGTATTGGATTTGTTTCGTACGATGGAACACGAGCATTTTATGCAGAATTCACTGACTACGATCAATCCCAGATGGATCATTGGCTAAAAGAAAACGTAGTCGACAGATTTATTCTAACAGACATGAGTGATCGCACTTACAAAGAATCAGGCAAAACTCAATTTTTCAAAGGCGACCTGGACTGGGTAGTTTCGCACCCAAAGGGTTTAAAAAACTGGTTGCAGTCGTTTGGGGAAAAGATTGTGTTAGCAGCTTCAGGTGGAACATATGATTGGGTCGTATTCCGTACAATGATGAAAATCAAGTATGTGGAAGATATGCCGGAATATATTGACAGGTGGCCTATTGACGTGGTCAGCCTGCTACGTTGGGAAGGTTATGCTCCTGAAGAAGAATATTTCAAAGAAAATTTTATAGGAGCAAGTGACCACTCAAATAAGCACAATGCTTTAGAAGATGCTCGAGTTATAAGAGATGTCTATCGGAAGTTGGAGACTGAGCGATTTGAGAGATATGTTCGATAATGTCTCAGAACAAAAAGATATTACGTTTTGCTAACCTGCCACTATCCTGACACCCCCGCATCCCTTCTTCCTTCACATCCGGTGATGCGGAGGTGCTGCTTCGAAATTGCTCCCCGCTATTTCTCGAGTAATTTCTTAAGAACAGTTCAATCTTGGAGACATTGCCAGGGGAAGGTGGGATCCCCAACTTGGATCCCCAGAAAATGTTATCGAGGAGAAGGCGCAACTGATGTGTAGGTGGTAAATTTTACATCACTTGGCTTGACCCCAGAAAGTTTGACTGTATTCATCCGGAATTTTGCTATTGCATCACAGATTCCAGCTGGATGATTTGGATCAAGGATGGCTTTTTGATCACGAATGTAAGACTCCTTAGACGGCCAACGCATGACCAGTGTACCTTTGCCTTCTGCATCAACAAGTAAGTCCATGGACATTCGTTGAGAAAGGAAGCATTCAGAAGCAAACCATGTCTGAGCAATAGCTCTAAGTTCTGAATGTTGTTGCGGAGTAAACTTTACGCCCGTAGCCATGAAGACTACTGGCATCCCTGCAATCAAATGTCCTGTGTCTTCTTCGTGAAATGCGAACACTGCGGGTGCGCTAATAATAGCTGCAGTAATCAAGGCGAGGAATTTCTTTTTCATGGAGTGGCCTTACAGAGTTGGATTTAAAAAACAGTTTTGAGCCTCAGCGGTTGTTGCTAAGTAATCAGAACAACGAAAACAAAATCAACTGGAAGGTAGCTAAAAAGCAAGCCGAAGATGACCACCACTCTGAATCACTCTCCCCTTTCCCAATGTTTACTTTCACCAGAAGTATACATTGAGATAGATCGATCAAAATATAAGTAATCAAAATAGCTAGTTAGCTGGATCGGCGAATTAGTTAGTTCTAGAGCTATAAATTCATAATGTATATTTTTATCTTTATATTTTAATTAGTATACATCAAAGTAGAATTCCAAGCACAGCAGCAACGATTGCCAATCAAGTGAGGGAACAGCATGCAGAAGAAACCACTGAGCGCCAAGCAGGTCAAATCCTTGTCAAAGTTGCTGGAGGAGAAGCCCAGGGACCGGGCACTTTTTCATGCCGGTATTGATTCAATGCTGCGCAGCTCGGATCTGCGTCAGCTGAGGGTCGAAGATGTTGTGGACTCGATGGGGTTGGTTCGTGAGGAGTGCAGCATCACCCAGCAGAAGACCAAGCGCACGGTGACCTTCACCTTGAGCGCAACCACTCGTGGAGCTATCCAGGACTGGATCACGGCCAGCGGCAAGCGTGGGGAGGATTTTCTCTTCAGTAGCCGAACCACCCGTTACAATGGAGTTGAGCTGGGACAGCAGCCGATCAGCCAGATCCAGTACCAGCGCTTGGTCAAGGGCTGGATGGAATTGTTGGGGGTGGCTGCCGATGACTACAGCACCCATAGCTTGCGGAAAACCAAGGCAAGTGCGATTTATGATGCAACCAAGAACGTCGAGGCTGTCCGGCAGTTGCTTGGGCATGCTAGTGTTGCGGCTACTAGCGCCTATCTGGGCATCGAGCAGGCCAAGGCCCTCGACATTGCCAAGAATCACACGATGTTCTAGCCCAAAATCAAATCAGGAGATGAGAACCAGATGGCAAATGCACTGAAGGGGAAAACGCTGACAACTTGGACAATCATCTTGCCCAGCGAAGAAGTGGCCAAAGATTTTATGGAGAGCGCAAGCGGACATTTTGAATTCATGCAGGAGAAGAGTTATCAGAATGGCCCTCTCAAACTAGTTCATTATGTTGTCTCATCCGGCCCAGAGTGGAAGGAATACAACTCGTTTCTGGATGGGAAGATGCCAGAAAAAACCGGAAGGGTGGTGGTGACGCTTTTTGAAATTTATGAAACCGAAGATGGTCTACATCACCACTGGATCGAATCGAAGGACATCCATCTGCTAGCTGAAGACTGGCTGAAAGAAGTAGGTGGAGAAATTACAGTCCACACCCACCAAACCATCATGCAGAGTCTTTGGGACTGATCCAGTAAGGAATCCCTTATTTTCGCCCCCCACCCCCTACCCCCGGGGGGAGCAAACTGGCCCCCACCTCTTGATATTGGGACTCCAGGTCGCATTTATATCCCACCGCCGACTTTAGACCTTGTGAACGACATGGCGCACCACGCCCCAGATCTGGAAGTCGTCATCAATGGAGACTGGGATGCTGGGGTAGTCAGCAAGCACAGCACCTCTACTCTATCAGACTTCTTTGCATTCAATCATGATGTGACTGGTTCGAGCCTTAGCAGCTGTCTCTGCAGGGCTTGTCATTACACTGGGAGGAGGTGGGTGGATTGGATCCCGCAGCCAGCTATCAAGAATTTCATAGTCGTCCCCCTCGCACAGTTCTTCTGCCCTCTGAAAGCAATCATCCAAGGTTGCTCCCATCCCACTACACTGCATCGAATATGCTTCCTGGCCGTTAGGGCCGAAAACTCCAAATGAATCAACTGAACTGACAGTTCCGCAGGATGCACAAAAACTGGCAATGATCAGAAATTTGATGGAATTTGCCATTCTATAAGCTCGATTGAATTCCTTGAAAAACGATTTCTCTAAGTTGAACCAAATATTTTGAACAACCCGTGCCAAGTGCTCTGACCCTGGACTCGATGGAGTGGTCAAGAACTGCCCAAACTGCGGAAGGATCTGAGAATTATTGCCAAGGTAGTTGGCACTGCTGCAGAACTGCCGATGATGGCAGAGGAATGTGCAGGGACAATGTCCAATCCAGAGTCAGTGAGTAGCGTACCTGCCAAGGTGGACTGTCAGGCGAAACGCTACTGCACTCAGATGAAGACCTGTGCGGAAGCACGGGCTTACCTCACCCAGTGCAACATTCAGAGCCTGGACAGGGACAAGGATAGAGTGCCGTGTGAGGCGTTGTGTGATTGATCAGCGTGATGCCTACGAATGTCCAAAGCACTGCTTCAGATCTTTATCCGTATTGAGGACTGTGAAGAAGTTGTTGATGGAACCATCATAG
>JACLAD010011625.1_pt1 | contig 22439 bp, 12 predicted proteins | sample 8027901 | NCBI WGS metagenome assembly JACLAD01 (sample SAMN15725071, study PRJNA655200) | protist metagenome | isolation source: fluorescence activated cell sorting (FACS) single amplified genomes of... | place: Spain: Blaines Bay Microbial Observatory, Mediterranean Sea | collected 2016-07-05 | reverse complement strand
GCACACAGAGTCGTCTGAATGAATTCGTCATTTAAGATTCAAGTCGTCAGTCGTCAGTCGTGTTTTGAGTACCTCTTCCTCCTATATATGTATCATTTTACTATACCAGGTACTGTACTATAAATCAGGTATATAACAATATTTTCTGGCAGTTAGTTAAAATAAAAAATATATATATATTTCAAAATATGTTGTTTCTAGGGAAAAAAAGAGAAAAAGAAAACAACGACAAGAGAATTTAAACAATATTATATTGGTTTTTGTTTGTTTAAATCAAATAAAGTACGAAATTCATTATAAGAAGACTCCCAGGACTAAAATTTGAAAATGGAAATATTATCAGAAAGTGGAATACAAGATTCTACACAACATTTAAATACGAAGAAAAATATTGATGTTAATAATAACGTAAAAAATGCTTCAATAAAAAATACTAATAATGCAACGACGACGGTTGATAAAGGTATTGATGATTATGAACGTGATACGGATGTATCTGAAGAATTGTCATCGGCAAAATTGATGGAATTATTATTACCAGATGGATCGTTTCCAGGATCAAATTCAAATAAATCTAATTTCTTTATCGCATATTCAAACAACGCATTATCAGCATGGGTCAAGCAACGGTCACCTGGTTGTGCAGCAGCATCTGTTGCTGGTGCGTGGAATGCATTAGGCGGTTTAAAACGACAAGATAAAGGTGCTAGAACCATGGATGACAATATCAATGTATTGATACAAATACAGAAAGATCGCGTGAATAACACACGCGGTAGAATCGAACGTTTATTGGGTAATTTAAATATTGAACCTGTATTGGATGCAGTGAAAAAAGTCTTAAAAGAGAAGCATGATGGTAAATTTATTGGTGGTGAAAATAAAGCAACTAGTGCAAGTAAAAAATTGATGAAAGACACATTTAAAAAAGTCGTATTTGAATCGTTTCAACTGGAAGGAGATGATGAAAAAACGTATGTTTACGCTAATCCTGTTTTTCAAATATTAAGAGAAGATATGGAAGATCCAGAAGAAGTGAAAAGGCGAAAACAAGAAAAAGTAGAAGCTAGAAAACAACAAGAAGCATTATTAGCAGAGCAAATTATGGAAGGTGGTAATCCATTTGAAACTAAATCTAATATTGGTCAAGATCCAGATTTTACAATACAACCATTTCAATCATCCACAAATAGCAACACGAATGGCAACAGCATGGCAAAAATAACATCTGCTTCTGAAAATGAATTGAACAATGATAGTGATGCAATTCCACGACGAACAGAAGAAGACGAAGAGCAACCAATTATTGTTGAGACGACGGTAAAAGTGAAAACGAAAAAAATAAGTTGGGTAAAAGAATTTAGTGAATTATTTAATCGTATGGGTGGATTACGTAAATTAGAGCGAAAACGACCAAGTACAGCAGCATTTGGTAATTGGGGTATCACATCGCAAGTAAATTGGATATCATCTGAATCATTGGGTTTAATGGATTTGCGTTGTTCTATGTTTATGGGAAAACGAGTACGTGGTTCAAAACTACGTTGTCCATTATCTACAATGGACAAAGAAGAAGATATTTACATGCAATGGTTACAATTACGTGCTATGTTTACCAGAGACGATACTATTTTATTATCACATCATAAAAATCATTATGCATTGATTTATGCAATTCGTGAATGGACGGAAACCGTATCAGTAGAAAACGAGCAACAACAACAAGAAACGTCAAAAGAGGGAGAAGAAAACGCAATGACAAATGTACCGATACCACCAACTACTAAAGTTCATGTTCGTCAAGTATTAACTGCACGTAAAGGACAAAGACCAAGTGCATGGATTGATTGGAAAGAGTTACGATCAACCTATATTGGTTGGGCTGGTTATAAATTGATGACAATACAGCGCAGTAGTAAACAACCAAGTAAAGCTGAATGGGAACAATATGTGAATGATGTATTAAATAAACATGATGTACAGGAGGAGAAGGAGGTAGTAGAAGCAGATGCTACCTCATCTACTAATACTACATCAATTGTTAATGATGATGATGATGCAATGAAAGAAAACAATGATCAACAACAACAACAATTTCAACATAAATAAGATGATTAATAGTTTTTATACTTGTTACACTATAATCGAAAAAAAAATATTTTTTTTTTAAAATTAAATATATAATTTTTTGTTTTTATATAAAAATAATAATTAATATCCATATTTTTCATTTTCAAGATAGTACCCTTATGTAGATAAAGATACATATATATATAATATATGTCATCCAACACTATTAGAGTAGTTATATTATCTTTATTACATTAAAAATATTACGTACACAACACGGCATGCCATTATATAGTATAATAGCTGGTATATTTGGTGCATTTGCATCCGTATTTGGTAAATTAGCATTTAGTTCTGATTCGATAGCAGTGAAATATATTAGTACAAAGTGTCATATGCAATTTGAAACAACAACTTCTGGGGAAGTATATTGTTCGTATATAATTTATGCATTTCGAGCATTGATGTTTTTTATTATGATGACTGTTAATGGCATCATGTTGAGTTCTATGGTGCGAGCATTACATTCAGATGGTTCATTGAAATCTACTGTTATGACTACGTCTGTTAATTTTCTAGCTACCGCAATTTTTGCTTATTTATTATTTAATGAACATTTATCAATAACATGGTGGATTGGAGCAGTTTTCATTTTTCTTGGTGTATATTTTGTACAAAAAGGTAAAACAGTGAATAGAGATGTAAGTGATGAGAAGAAGAAGAAGACGGATTAAATGTAGATATTGAATGTCTGCATGTGTATGTTCATGTTTAGAGAGAGGAAGTTAAAAATATTTTGTTTTATAATATTATAAAAAATGCATAATTTGATACATACGAAAATATCATTCACATTATGATACAATACTTCTTCTATCCTTTACCTTTATATATACATACGATTTTCATTTTTACGGCCACATTTTTACGGGCCACTTTCTTGTTTTTCCTTATTGATTTGTGAGATTGATATACCAGTTGGATCGGAAATGGTTCTTGATTTAGCGGATAACGATGAACGTACCTGACTTTTCCGATTATTACCGTCTACATTATTACCATTACTGCTTTGTTTATTAATTAATAAGATATCATCACTTGTTAATGACCATCTTAACTTTGAATTGATTGATTTTCGACCTTTTGATATTTCAATTGATTCTGAATCATCCTTTCTTAATAATGGTAAATGTACGCTTGTTCTAAAATGCCTACTTAATCGATCGACACGATCATTGCTAGTGCCATCATCATTTAAATTATCTGTATCATCATCATCGTTATTATTTCCATCTTTAAATAATGAACCAGGTTTCATACTTAATATATAAATACCACAAAATGATACAATACAACCAACTGGAAATAAAATCCAATTTGCAGTAGTAAATTCATCAAATTCTTTATAATATAAACCACCACCAATAACGCCAAATATTTGATAAAATGTTATAAAGACAGGTACAATTTTCAATGCTTCGAAATATTTTAATCCTAGATTTAATATATTTGTTTGTGCTACTAATACTAAAATCATTGCAATTAAATAGACATAGAAATCAATATTTGCAAAGCACATATAATCAATACCTTGGTTTTTCCCAAAAAAAGTTACTTTGACTAATTCAATAACTGTTTTTGCAAATATAATAGATTGACCGCCTAATAAACCAGATAAAAAAGAATAACCAAATCGTACAACAGTATAATCATATTCACCTTCTACTAATTCTAAATCTTCATAAGTTTCTTCTTCTTTACCATCATCGTTACTATTACTACTACTACTTTTACTTGCAATTAATTGTATATCTTTTGTATTAATTGCATCATCAATTGCATCATCAATTGATGAAAAATCTTTTTCTTTATTTGACATTTTTCGTAATAGTTCAACATTCACATCCAAACAACTTTTTGTTACCGTACGTCGTTTTACAATACTTGTAACATAAAAATAAAATGTGAAAAAAATGACAACAACACATGATTCAAATATAATCATACCAAGTGATGTCCATCGTTGAAAAAAATAATCAGGAGATAAGATTGGTGTTTTTTTCGGTGCAAATACAGTTGCTAATAAACTGCCACTAATTATAATTACAGTTGCAATTAATGATTTTTTATCTAATTTTTCCTTTAATAAACATGGTGCAATAATAACATTATGAACCAAAACTAACGAAGCCAATGGTGCCAACATCGCTGCTGGCGCCATACCAAACGTTAAAACATCTAAAATACCATCTAAAACAATTAAACTCATACCGATGATCCACAATGGCTGGGTATAATAACTACTTGTTCGATCTTTCTGTTGTTCAAGTTTATCATGAGTTAATTTTTGTAGGTTCATCCCTAACGTTGCACAGAAACTACCAATTGATGCTACCAATGCACCTAATATGAAATACGAACAAAATGTTGACGTACCTTCTATTAATTCACCATCAAAGATTGTATTATCTGTATTGTCTTTCTCACCATCTGTTATATACGTATCGCAATTATTATTCTCATTTTTTACGGGTTTATATATTTTTAACTCTTTATATTCAATTAAACTTATTGAAAAACATATAGTTGGTGATATAATAATATAATTACCATTTGATATAAATTTTGAATAGGTTGTTAATGTTGTTATTGGATTAGAGGTGGATGATACATTGAAAAATCCAGGTAATATTAATTCACCATCTTGAAATGTTAATGTTGTTCCAGTAATTATTACTTTTAATTTGTTGTTTGTTGTTGTTGTTGTTGTAAGATATTCACCTTGTATTTCACATTCATTTCCTAAGTCAGTGGATACGGTGATTGAGATGATAGTTAAAAATAGTAATATGATGATGATGGAATATTTCATTTTTGCAGAAAAAAAATTATAATTATTAATATAACATAGACTATAAAATTACTTAGGTTTAAAGGTAAAAGATTGTGACTTTACCGTTGATGATGATTGTGTATCTATATATATATACATTGATAGATGATATGGTCTAAAAATATATCTAAAAACATAGATCTATATATATAGAAATTTTGTATTCATTCATTTCTTACTATATATACATACTACATAATACTGTGCTAATTACCAAAAATAACCCTACTTGATAACATGAAAATGGAAAAACATTTTGCACAGCTGCCTTAATTTTACAGTGGTCTAATTTTACAGCATCAATGGATATAGAAAGTTGTATGTACTTACTCAACATTTGTATCACAATGTTTTTCATTTATTAAATTTTTTGAAACAATAACAATAGAATTATTTATATCTAATTTATGATTCATACATGTTGTTAAAAACTTTTTAATTCTCTCGCAATGTTTTTCAACATATAATTCATTCAATATTTCTGTAACATCATCTGGCTCTCTAAAACAAGGTGTTGTTGTTTTATATATTCTTTCTGCAATATTTTGTCAGCTTTGTTTGAGTCACATTCCAATATTAAATGTGCTTTACAAACATCCCCTTCGTTTGTACAACCTTTCAGATATGCCAATTGAAATGGTACATGCATTCACAGCAAATGTACAATTATTCAAGCAAAACTTGCAAAATGCAAGTAATACCTTGAATCTTGTACAGGTAATATTGCATTATTATGGAATAATAATAATAATAGTAATAATAAAATTGAGTATAATTATTGTAGCTGTGCACAGCAAACATCAATTGGGAACGATTGTGCAATTGCTTCCAGCACCATAGGATATTTGTTATACAATGGACGGTTCATCTTCTAAAACACCTATTGTTTTGAGTAGTGAGCCTTTTAAAAAATTTACTAATAAATTACATAAAATTTTAAAAAACAATTACCCAAATTTATCTTTCGCAGAAGCAATTGATCGTTTTATATTACACAATAAAGAGGGTACACATTGTGCTGATGGTGTTACACCTAACATCACACTCGATGAGTATGGTAAATTATTCGTGAAGTCAAGTTTATTAGTATTCTTACTCCGAATCTGCCATTTCTTGTTTTTGTAACGTTAGATGGTAACGCTTTTTTGTCATGTTATATGATATCTATTATGTTAAACGTGATAAATATGTATGTAATCGATCGATATTATCAAATATAACTACATATAATAATGATTTTAAAACGTATCGTTTACATGATTCGGTTCAAAAAAAACAAGCTATATGGAATACTGGACGTTTCGATTTTAGATGCCGCCCATTGGGCAAACATTACTCTGGTTCGCCAGGTAGTGTTTTGTTTGATGGCGCCAGGTAGTGTTTTGTTTGATGGTGCAGTATTAACAAATGGTGGTGTCAGTAGGTGGAACACGCGACACGTTTGTCTGCCCGAGAGCAGAAATTGGTAAGTTACACGTTTTTCTGACATTTTTTGATTTTTTTTAACTAACATATTTAATTTTTTAGCAATCGAATACTTTCTTGACAAACATGTTTATTTGGAAGGAAGTCAATTTCATTTATTTGAAATCGGTCTTGTTGTAATGATGGCAGCCGCCTAAGGTAACCATTTTTCTCCTGATTTCTGTAGGCATGTATAGTGATGAGGATGAAAATGATCTTGCCAAAACTATAGCATGGAGATAGCATTACCAACTCCTACGGGAGATCCTGTATACTACCAAGTACAATTTCTCGGAAGGTGAAATGGTTTGGTTGGCCCAGAAAAGGGAGGACGGTTATTTTTTCGAGGAAGAAATCTGGAAATCCGATTCAAAAAAATCAACAGTAACCACAGCACGATAGCATGTAAATAGCATTATTCGAATAAGGTGAAATATGGCGGAAGAGAAAAGACCTTTCTTCGATTGAGGCACAATGCTATTCCCATATTATATGCTATGGTCAACGCGTAAGTCTACCACGAATTCCACTGGAAAACAGTTCTCAAAACCAAATTTTGTTGGTCGATTTTTGAAAATAACAGGTCAATACCATTGGAAAAGATTTGATTTCGTGCGTAGTCATGAAAATGGATATGCTCGAACATAGAACATACGTAGAATTAGATATGTTGAAGAAACTAAGAGACAACAACGTATATAGTCAAAACAACAACAAAAATAATTTCAGTGTAGAACAGCACGTAGATTTATAAATAATAATATTCGTTTATCATACCCGTTGTAAAACTTTTAAAGTTTAATTGTCATATATATATATATTTCAATATGTTGATGAAAACAACTGGTAAAATGTCTGGTCATGGCAGTGGAAAAGCTATCAACGGTAGGTGGACAAGAGAGGAACATGAATTGTTTTTAAAAGCATTAAATGAATATGGTAGAGAATGGAAGAAAGTGGCGAAGAAAATCAAGACTAGATCATCTGCACAAATTCGTAGCCATGCACAGAAATATTTTCAAAAACTATCAAAAGAGAGAAAAGCTGGTTTACACGGCGGTGCTGCTGCTTTACATGGTTCTCACGTAGTTCTAGATAAAAGTAATAAGAAAAAAGCATCTAATACGGGAGATAAGACTTTGATAAAGAAGAAACGAAAAATGAAAGGAAAGAGCTTGAACGCTGCATATTCGAAGAAGCAAAAGCAAAGGCCGGTATCGCCAAACTTTGTATCAAAACCTGTTAATACATATGGAGGAGGAAGATTTTCACCTGTACAAAAAACACGAGCAAGTCCAAAAGTTATGGATGCTTCTTTGTCCTTACACTCAGCATATGGTGATGCGACTGCTATTATATCATCTCCATCGCGAACGTCAACCTCTTCATTCACATCACCTTTCGTGACACGAAACTTTGTACAAACAATAGCAACTAAAAAGAAACTAGTTCAATCATGGGAGCAGAAACTTCGAACGTTACTAAGTAAACGGAAAAAAGTATCTGGTTTTACAAAAGGCGCTAATTTAGAGATGACGGCCAACACAACAACAAACCCGTTTCCAACTAGTACAACAGGAGTTGCACCACATGATGATTTAGTCGTGACACCACGTTTATCGCCTTTGAACATACCAGAAAACGAACGTGAAGTATCACGTATACGCGAACGTTTAAATCGACGAGATGAGTTAATCAAAGTCGATAAAAAAATTATAGATGTCATTGATTCAGCATGTACTGCACCATGTATTTGTGGAGAACCAAAATTAATTTTTCATTGTAGAAATCAACAAGAGAAAGAAGTAGGAAATGGTAACAGTTACATATGTTTAACTGTTCGTCAAAAGATGTTGAATATATTTCAACGCTCGTATGAGAAAAATGGGCAATATTCAACACCACAAAGCACGGTTCTTTTAAAAAATTGGAAGAGAATCAATTTAGAAGTTGCTAATGCAAAAGCGGCAGAGTTAAGTTATCAAAATGCAGAAATGTTATATATGGCCTTATCACCAATTGCACGTGAAAATTTGAGTATATTAGATAATGAAGAATTGTCAGCTGTGCAAGTTTTAATTGGGAGCATGATGGGTATTCGACCGAGGAAAACGAAAGGTGGTAAAAAGAAGACACAACAACTTTCCATTACAACAACTACTACAACAAAAACGACTATTAATTATGATGATGATGAAGAAGAAGATGATGCAAGTGAATCAGAATCGGATGAAGAAGAAGAATCCAGTTCGGAGGAGGAAGATACAGATGATGATGATGATTCTGAATCTGAATCAGATGATAGTGAAAGTGACGAGGAAGAATAAGTCACGCAATTTTATAGAGAAACATAGATGTACGTATGTATATACATACATACATTCAATGTCATTAATGTGTACAAAACCAAAAAGTTAGAGAAATAATAGCATGCCAAATATATGCGTGCCATGTACATAATATTTAAAATTTTAAAAAAAAAAAAAAAAGAAACAAAAAAATTACAAAAAAAAAATTAAAAATTACAAAAAAAATAATACGTGTGTCGAAGAGAGATGTGGAACATAGGGGAACATAAATCTCTTTTGTTGTGATTTAGAGTGTGATAATAAAAGAAACAGAGCAACAAGGTATATAAAATATTTAAAAAATTTGTTTAAATACGACTCGTACTTGAAATATTATATTTAAAAATTATTATGTGCACAATATAAAAAGAATGCGTTGTTCGTTGTTGTGTGTGTACTCTCCACATACTCGTACTTTACCTCTTCTTTTAATTTATACGCGTTTTTTTTTATTTAAATAAGCAGTTATGCATTAATTAAATATCATAATATATTTTAAATAAGCAGAGATATGCATATCTCATATATATATTCATTTAAAAAATATATATATGATGTATATATATCATATACAACACTACAAACCCTCAGGAAATTGATTCACAACTACCATTTCTGTAATATTATTCCCACCGACACTAAATTGAACTTTACATTTCATTGCAATCTTCTTTTTACCTTGTGCAGCATTAATTAAATTCAATACTTGCGTTGCATTACCACCCATAGAAACGACGGTACTACTTGCTGGCTGAATATTTAATTTTAAAAATTTAGGGACAGCAACTTGAAAAGATAAATTTGAAATATCTCCACTATTGCTTTCATTATAAAAGGTCGCAGTCACACGTGTTTGCTCTGGCGAACCTGGCTTATCAAAAGAAAAATTTATACGCAATCCATTTTTTTGGAATGCTGTTATATCTGGGAATGATGGTGAGCTATTATCGTCCCCAAAAAGTCCTAAGATATTATCATTCGAATTGTTATTTTGCGGAGCTGGTGGATTGTTGCCACCTCCACCACCAAAGATATCTAGTATATCGTTATTGTTACTATTGTTATTATTGTTGTTACTATTGTTGCCATTTGCTTGTTGCTGACCACCACCACCACCAGAGCCAAAAATATCAGCTAAATCTAATAAATCATCACTGTCACTACCATTTCCTCCACCATTTTGATCAGCAATGATGTTTTCCTCCTTGCTTTTGTTACCGTTGCTTTGGACACTTTCTAATCGGCTGCGCTGTTGTTGCTTCGTTTGATCAGGAACTGGCATTGGTTTCAACGTATTTGGCCTTACACTTTCCATCTGAGGTTTCAATAAATTGGAATATTCACATGAACGTGCTTGAAGCTCCATGTTCATTGATGTGGAATACATACCAACAATCTTTTTCAATGCTTGTATTGTATCCCCACTTGAAAACCTAGTCGTTAATTTCAAACTGGCACTAAGAATATACGATTTGGTTAATAATGTTGAATTATGCAATTTCAACAATTTATTAAACATTTTAACAATCTCGTCTTCTATTTCATCTTGGGATTTTCCATCCATTTCCACTTTGTCACCATATTCACCTAGGCACCATATGGCAGCATGATTCAAGCCAATTTGGGATTGGTCCTCGTCCAATGCGGCATATAATTTAGTGACACCATACTGTTTGTATTCATCATCCTGGCCAATCAAGGAAATTGTTTGCGAGACAATATCATCCCCACACGTGTTTCCTGCTAATTGCAACATGGAAATCATTGTATCAATATGCCATGCACGATCTGGACTGAAATCATTCACCACGGATGCAGTACGTTGACATAAATCAGCTTTTACATCATCATCTGCAACAACTAAATAATTTAACATTTCACGTGCCAATGCTTTGACATTTTTCGAATTTACCAATGCATACAGTAATTCCAATGCACGACGACGTATGGAAACATCTGGATCTTTTAAACAATCCACAATAGTTGAACGATGGCGTTGTACTGCATCCATGTCACTTTTCACAACACGTGCTAACATGGTCAATGCAATATATCGTGTATTATTATCACGATGTAATAAGAATCGTCCTAATATATTAATTGCAAGTACTTTCAAACCACTTTCACTTTCAATTTCCATGATAGTATTTACGCATGCATATAAAATCGCATTTCCAGCATTTTTATTTGATTCCGTATTGGTAGCTACTTGTGCCAATACATCATTCATTTCATCCGATGCATCCTCATCCCCATTACCAAGTACACCTAGGATTTTCAATAAGCGTACTTGTAAAAATGGATCTGTAATGCCACCGACATCATGTTCCGGGGAGAAATTATTCACCACTAAATTTTTTAACACACGTACAAGTGTTGGCACTAATCTACGGAATGTGTCAATCATTGATGGATCTTCTTCCATAGCCGTTTGCAACAAAGTTGCACCAGTTAATAATACCGCATGGTTACGATCTGACATCAAGCTTGCTATACGATCAACACAATCTTCGATTAAATCTGGTACTTTTTGCAATATACGAACACATGCTAACGCTGCTTTTTTTCGAATATATGAATTCGAGTTTCTCATAGCTTTGTCAACCTCTGGAAACAAATCGCGACACATATCTTCGCTAGCGATGTTACCAATTGCAGTCAATGCTAAACCAACAACATATTGATTTTTATCAATAACATCGTTTTTTACACTATTTGTTACCAACATAAGTGTCTCCTCCGTCTCCGTCATTAAAAGCATTAAACCTAAATATCCAATTCTTTTTTCAGAAAATTTTGAACCAGCGATTAATTTTAAACATTCCATTTGACCAAAGTGTGATGGATAACCAAGCATATGTATGAACAACAACTTGGCTACATTCCTATGTCTTAAATTTGATTTTTCATCTTTAAACGCTGTACGTATTAATGCACATTCTTTTGTAATTGTAGCCCTTTCCTCCGACATTGTTTTACAGGCTCTTACATTACGTATCAATTCACGTAATTGTATACTCATCTTGGTATGTATTTATATTTGTATGCGCCAAATTTCACTCGCTCGCTCTCTTCTAATATATTCTTACGTCTGGATGATGATCACGTATATATACCACCGATTTTATTTAATGTAATACTCTTGTTCCACCCCTATATCATCTCCAATCACCTATTATATATATTCATAATATATATATATTTTGGATCCATTCATTATTTATATTAATAAATTGATGAGATGCATGAAGAAGAATGACAATTATTATTTTATTTTGGTAGGAGGAGGGTTATTCTAAATGCTACTTAAGTATAGATTATGGTCATTTGATAGGTAAACTATGGGATTCCATGAATCAATGCTGTATAGTGTTAATAGGATATATTGCAAAAACTATCCCTACATTTCAAAGTATATCTTTTTGTATATGTATATTATTTATATAATGCAAAATCGGTAATTTTTATAATATATAATTTCATGTAAATAGTAATATTAGTGATATCTAGTTGAATGCACCTACATTTGCACCTAAATGCACCTACATTGATTTCCATTTATTTTTTATGGAAATGTCTTCTCCCTATATGATTTTGAATATTCTCTACCCGGTATAGTACAACAAATAGGAGGATTGACACATCAGTTGTTTTTGGCCAAGCAAGAAGGCAAAAGCAAGCCGGGCAAGCAGTTTTGGAGACCAAGAAAACCATTAATAGGATATATAGATTGATGAGAGAGAGAGAGATATCATCATATACATCACATATATATTACAAAATAGTTTATACATTATTTATTTTTTATATTTTTGATCGTACATAATATATAACATATATATATATATAAAAGAATGTTCCGAAATTTATTGACATCAGCACAAAGAGTTGCAACCAAACAACGTGCTACCATGGGAAGAACGGTACAAAAACGTAATATGGGAGTTGCAAAAAAATTGCCACCTAACAGAGTAGCTGACGAAGCAAACTTAATGAAACAGTGGGGACAAGATCCAGGTACATACCCAATCATTGTTGTAATTGGCTTTGCATTGTGTGTTATGGTTTTCGAGTGGGGCCATGGTTTAAATGCACCAGATGTACACATTAGCAAAGGCGATCGTGGAACTTTGGATTATTGTGAAAATGACAGAGATGCAGCATCTGCAAAAGCTTGGGCTTCACACAGAAACGATAGTCATTTCAAGTAAATACATACATAATTAATAGATTCGTTTCATAATATTAAGATGATTGTTTTTTTAGACAAAAGCGTCGTATATATATATACACACTTACTTATTGTAGATATGTATGCTGTCAAGAGATATCATTATGGAGTTTTACTTTTTTATTTAATATTGATACAGAGAGAAACAATATTTTGCCTCCTCTGCGTTTATTTATCAATATTTGTCTTACTAAATCCACATAATGTATTTAATCTAGAACTACTAAGAAATGTGCATGATCTGTGAGCGTGTGCGTGATGATGATTTGATTTTAAAATAATTTTATACAGAAATAATATAATATGATCTATATTTTAAAATAATAATACCGTACAATTAACAAAAAAAATAGCTAAAAAATCGTCGAGTCAGAGTACACAAGATATATTATATTTTAAATAACAGATAAACCGGGTCTTAAATATTCTTACACTGAGAAGCATAATGAAGTTCGCACGTAACGTTCTCCTTATCATATAAAATACGAATCATGCCATAATTATTTTTGTCTTTTGCTATACACCCGTAAAACACAACGTTCATTTATACAGCTCCGTTCCTTCATGGATTTAAACGTATATTTTGCTTCACCGTTTTCCATCGTCATAAATCGTTCAATCATATCTGTTCCACTTTTACTTTCTTGAAATAACTGTCCAGAGACAAATGGCAACAATACAAATGTTCGAAGTATCCCCTTTTCAACCAAACGTAACATTTCAACATCAATAGGAAGTTCAAAGGGTATTAAATGTTGCAGCATTTTTTTCGCGCCTTGATAAGATACAATATAACTCACAGAGTTAATGTGTGCACATGGTGTACCTGTAATATCAACAAATAACCCACCACTAATATTATAAAATGCATGAATACAATCATGAGGTACACCATGTTGTCGCAGACTTTCCATTCCTACATACGGTGAAGATCCAAAATCTGTTACGATTACATCCCAATCATTACCAATTGTATCATATATCGCATTTATTCCTACATTTATATGTTCCTTCGCATTTGGCAATATAACTGCGTCATCTTCTAATACCAACGCATAAGGTAAACCTAATTTTACAATGTCTCGCCATATAGATATATGACTCAAGGAACAACCAATTGCACCTTGATGTATAATCGTATCTCTTGAATCCACTAAAACTTCTTTCAAATCTTCCAAAGGCACCATCATTCCATCTACAGCTGGCATATAATGTATGTATTTAAAATCCATACCCGCTCGTTTTAATTCACTTTGTATGTACATACGTCGATATGGACTAGACATTAAATTTATTACAAATATATCTAAACGATTATTTGATAACATATATTTACCTACAATAGTCATTCCATGTTGTATTTGCTTCACGTCATCCTTTTTTAATGTTTTTCTATCATAATTGTCTTGTTTCTTATAATTTAAAATTCGTTGGTTTGAATCTTTGACAATGTTATCTAATGTACTCGGGGCGCCTACAGTAGGTTTTAAATTAACAATGTTTTTCTTTTGCATTGCGTTTTCAAAAATCAATTTGGAACTAGTCTGTCTACTTTTTGCTAATTTGATTTGCGACGATAATAAGTGTAGAAAATGATCTAATGCTGGAGAAGACGATGATGATTTAGTGTCGTCATCTTCTTTCTTTTTATTATTATTATTATTATTATTATTATTATTATTATTTATATTACTAGGATTACTGTCTGTCAACTGTAAATGTTTTTTCAAAAATGTTTTTGCTGTATTTTTTATATGATCATCATCATTTTGAAACTGGGTGTAAGGATGCAAAGACAATGCTGCTGCCCCGTCTATTAACATCGGTGTTACCACGTGTGGTTTGTACTGGTTCACATTATGATTTTCGTATGATTTTTCGTTAGTTGAAGTTGTTAAGGATGATGGGGTTGATATGAACTTTGAAGTATTCAATGCGGTACAAGTATCTTTTAAACGCTGCAAAATGGTTAAAAATGTATCTTCTTTATTGCCACGATCGAATTGGTCATGTAATGCTTTGGCTCCCATCGAAGTTGCAAATGAGTAAATATTTTCGTTTAAAGTATACTCTGGCCATAATGGAATATATGAAGCGATAACGTTATCCAATGCAACTGGTATATAGTATGCTGGATACATTGAAGGTATTTTTAAATTATAATAACTCTTAATATAGTCACCGTCATCATTAATGTCAATTGTTTTTTCACTCGGCGTAGCCTCTTCGATCTCTACTTGTATCACGCATAGTAGTAGCATAAACGTGCATGTAATGTAAGATATTATACGATATGAAATCATACTCTTTAAACAATTGTTATTATTTATATTATATATATGATCTTGAAGAAGTTTGTAAAGTGGAATATTTATCCGTGTCTTCTATTACTATATATTAGTGGTCTAATTATAATAATAATACACTGTAATAATAATAATATATATAAAATTTATGAATGTATAGTATAGCTATACTACCAGACTACTAATTAATTGGTATACCAGAGTAAGTATAATTTACATATTGCACTATATTCGCTATTCCCTCCTGTATGTAGTCCATTATAATTAAGTCACAATAATGCTGCAATTAATATACCTTTTTTTTCAACCTTTTGTCCTGTGTTCCCCGTTTTGGCTTGTATAAACTGACATTTTTGGATCAAAGGTTTATAAATATACGAAAAAGGCTTCATTTTTCTCTCTTCGTGCCAATGAAATGGCATTTGCCACTGCGCTGATGCCACAGTGGCATTAGATTTTTTGTATCCTTTCTGTGACTTGCCTAATCTATAAGAAGATTGGAAACAAACTATACGCAAGCCAGGTTTATAAGGCTGTTTATGCCAGGTTAAATCGTTTACATAGAAATATCACCTAAATTAAAAGTCCCATTGTTTTCGAATGTGAAAAACAACCTAAAAAGAAACGCATTTGAAATTTTAAAATATCCGGGAGACTAAGAGATTGAACCATCTTCCATCATTTATTGGTGGGTGCGTGGCGGCGGCAGTTATATTTTTTTATTTAATTAATAGATCTACTATTGTTATTATTATTTTTTATTATTCTTCCACCATTATTCCACTATATCAATATGTATTATTACTATATAACTATTTCCTTTTTCACATTCCACATACTTCTTACAGCTTTTATTGTCCACATAATCAACGTGATATCGACATAATAAATCATTAGTATGTCTCTATACGATGCATTGTCAACGATATACGATGGAGTAAATAAAAATCCGCAAGATATGTTGTTATTGACATTAACATACTTAAAAAATATCAGTCCAAAACAAAACTCAGACCGTTCAATTGTATTGGCAAGGTTGTTGGATTATGTTACGAAAATAGAAGGTGATGAAGATAGTCAAGATCCTGCATGGCTTACGAAGTTACTAGAACGTGGACATGTAAAATCAATGAAGCCAGAAAGATGGGATTCCAGTCGAATATCCTCCGTTCGAGATAGACCAAAGATACCTAATGCGCCTAGTTTATCACCATTTACTAGTCAACGAAACAAAGGAAGACGAAATAATAACAATAATAATGCTAAACACAAAAACCGAAAGTTTAAAAGCAAAAATCCAAGATTATTAAGACATAAATTAGTACCATCAAAATTAAATGGAAATCGGACAATCGCGCAAAAACATGTTGTTGATTCACCAAACAGCCCTGAAGAAAATGGAAACATTCTACTTAAAAATAAGGTCCACAAATTATCAATTGCGCATTTAGAAATTTCGAAAGCTATGTCAAGACAAACAATTATATCAGCTGTTGTCGATTCATGCCAAACAGTATTTGATCCCGTAGATTTTGTAAGTCTCTACGTTAAAACTGGCAAAACCTTTCAAAGTCGTTTGCCACACGAGAAGAAACCTATCATTATTAAAAATACAAAAATTGGTATTTTTGGTCAAGTAGTAAAGACGAAGAGAGTGATTAATTTAACTGCAGATATAGCTAAATTAAGTGAACATTATGATAGTGCTATTGATAGTTTTCAAAGGAAACCTTGTCACATATTATATATACCTGTCTTATTAGATGGTAGTGGATTTTTCGGTATTATTAAAATCTGTAAACATGCAAGTAAAAAACCGTTCACACGTAGTCAAGTTGAACAAGCTATTTGCATTGCAAAACAAACTGCAGTTTCGCTGGAAAATGAAAGAATAGCGTTAGGATCTTTAGCGTTATCATCGATTGTAAATGAAATTAGTAGTTCTTTAGACATAGCAGATACGACATTAAAATTATGCAAAGCAGCTAAACGATACTTAAAGTGCGATTCGGCCATGATTTTTATCAAAGATATTGAGAAAGAAGAGCTTTCTTTTAATCTAAGCCAACATTCTGTCACTGTACCAATTGATGAATCATCATTTGTTGGTTCGACTGCTACTAATAAGACCATGTTAAATATTGTAAAAAAAGCACAACACGATATACGGTTGAATAGTAAAGTGGAACAGTTACAAATGTTCAATTCAACAAATGTCATGTGCTTTCCTATGTTAGATAATAGATCTGGAAGGGTTGTTGGCGTCCTTAGAGTAGCTAATAAAGAAGAAAAGCATATATTTACGCGTAAGGATCAAGTTTTGTTAAATGGGTTAGCACAAACTGCAATGGTAGTTTTATCGAATGCACGTATACATGACTCCGCATTGGCAGATCGAGTGAAAACGGATTCATTATTGAGAGTAGCAAAATCACTAAATGAACAAGAAGATTTATTAGCATTAATTGGTAGCATACAGAAAGAAGCAAAGACGTTGTTAGAATGCGATCGCATCAGTGTCTTTTTAAACGACAGTGTAACGGGGGAGTTATTTACGGTTGCAATAAACGAGGACGGAACACCATTTGAAATCCGTTTCCGGTCAGATATCGGTTTAGCAGGATATTCATTTACAAATTCAAAAATGATAAATATTGAAGATGCATGGGAAGATGCTAGATTTAACAACGCATTTGACAAACAAACTGGATATAGGACAAAATCAGTACTTGTAGTTCACATCGTCAATCACGTAGGTAAAAACATTGGTGTTGTACAATGCATAAATAAAAAAACGGAAGAAACGTTTACAAAAATGGATGAACTATTAAGTGATGCCTTTGCATCGCAATGTGCAGTAGCAATTGAAAATTTAAGAAATTCGGAACGCCTAGCTGACCTGCAAGAATACTTTAGCCAACATGAAGCAAGTGCTTATGATATATATTTTGAAATTGATATGAGTAGAAACATAGTCGATGTGAGTCGAGATGCACAATCTGTAAAATTATTTGAAGAGGAAAATTTAAATTTAATAATCGGTAAACGAATCGACCAATGGCTGGGTAAGAGGAACAAAGCGTTGATCGAAATTATGTTGAAGGCATTTAAAAAACCAAACAACGTTTTTTTAAAAGAAACTACATTTATAGTGCCTGGTAGTAATGGGCAAACATTAATATTAGATATGAATATCATACCAGTAATCCATAAATATGAAAAGGGGGATCGTGTGAATGAAGTCAGGCGAAATTATGTTGATAACATTTCTATTTCTGGTCATACTGAACTTTTCCCACATCAAAAAATAGGAAGTTATTTGATTTATTGTTCCAATATGCGTGTGAAACAAAGTTCTGGTACCATAGAGCATGTGACTAAATATGCAAATGAGAATGAAGATTTTGAGAAGGATATTACCCCTATGTTATCCATCTCATTGAATTGTTCACCTAGTTTAAGACAGAGAGCCATTGTGGCCATTGTAAGTGAAATCCATGCTGGAAAAGGCTTCATACATCATGTGGAAAACAACACAATCGTAGCTATTTTTGGTACTCCGCATTCAACAAATAAAGATATTATGAACGTGGTTGACGTTGGTAGAAAAATCGTTGCGTTGATGGAAATGATGCAAGAAACAATGCATAACCAGGAGCTGAATATAGATGAAGAAGACAATCAAAAAGAAAGCGAAAAGGAAGAAAACAACAATATTGATAGTGCCGATATTTTCCTATCGGTACATGTAGGTGTAACTTCAGCCAAAATAAAAATTTGGAATCGTTGGTCTGATCATTGTAGATATGAAGCATATCCTGTTAGTATAGCAAAATCGCATTGGATCACTGAACAATGTTACTATTTGGGCTCCAAATTTTTAGTAGACGTTGACATTGCCATGCACTTACCAACTAGAGTCGTTACACGCAAAGTAGGTACCGTGGTGTGGGCTGGAGATGCTGTTGATATAAAATTGTTTCACCATTTAACGCCGTTTGAACAACAACGTGCGGCGTTGGTATATTTGGAGAAAAAAGATATGTTGGATATGCATTTAATGTCATGTGAAATGTATGAAATCTTAAGTGAAAAAGATTTAAAAGAGACTACTTGGTTACGATTATTTGATAAAGGTATGATGGCATTTAGGTCACAGCAATGGAGTCGGGCGATACAATTTTTCAATGAAGTTTTACGTGCAAAAAATGATGATATGACTGCTCGTGTATATAAGCATATTAGTGCAAAATTATTGAGAACACACGTATCGTTCGAGGGAAATTCATGGAATGGCATATGGCAATCAGGCTGTGAACGCTTTGTATTGCAATATTATGGAGCTGAAATCGATCGCGAAGTATGGAATGAAAAAGTTTTATCATATGCAGATATAGAACCACAAGAAGATTATGAAGGTGCGGATGTCAAGACGGAAAGGGAAAAATACTTAGAAAGGCAAAGGCAAAATGATGCCAAATCGAAAAGAGATAGAGATAGAGATAGAAGAGCTGCTAAAAAAGAAAAAAATAAAGCAGTTGCAAAAGCAGCTGTGCAACGAAAACCAGCGGTAACAATGGAAATAGATGTATTTGCTGAGCAAGAGGACGAAGTGGAGAAGCAAAATAATAATGCAATGGAAGAAAATGAGGAGAAGAAAAAAGTAGAAAAAACGAAGGAAGAAGAACAAGAAAAAGTAGCAGCAGTAGTAGTAGTTGATGAATCTCAGAAAAATCTTAATGATGGGATTGATTGGGTTGTCGAAAGGATGTGGAAAAGGTATAGTAAATCTACCGATATGGATAGCGGCAAGTTAAAAGTATTACTTGAGACCTTTACAAATGAGGAAGGTATTTCCACAGACATTTGCGATGAATTGATCAAATCAATTGATGGAAACAACAATGGTAAAATTAAGCAAACGGCATTAATAAAATTTGTTCACGATGGTTTAAATTTATCAAAGGCAGATCGCGCGTCTTACACAGCAAGTGGAGATGGGATAGATGTCATGCTTCTTAAATTTTTTGATTCGGTAAAAGAAAAAATTGTTGTTTATCATTATATATTAGAAAAATGGCCAGTATTTGATGTTGATAATGTTGGGTATTTAACCCCTTTTCAAACTAAGTTATTTATTGAAATGGAAAGTCGAAATGAAATTAGCAAAAATGACTGTCAAGTTTTTATTAATAGTATTGATGAAAATCAAGATAATCAAATAGATCAAAATGAACTAATTGAATTTATTCTGCATGGATTAAATTTAAATAATTTTCAGCGTGAAACCTATGCAAGTAGAGGAGGATCGCAGAAGCAAGTAATTGCATTTTTCGATGCGTTCCGTGTACGTGCAGGTGTTATACCAGTAATACCTTTGCGTGATATTAAAGACATCCAAGACGATAAGTTATTACTAGCTTTTTTCAATATACTAGATACTGATAAGTCTGGAACAATATCAAAGAAAGAATTATTGCGAGCTATGAGAAAAACAAAAATATTTGAAGGTATCGCTAAGAAACATAATAAATTACGTCCATTGTTAAATGGGAAGACATATTTAAATACATTTAAAAATATAAATAAAAGTGGTACAAACGAAATCACATATGAAGAATTAAAAGAGTTTGTGAATGCGTTGTGAAAGTTAAAAAATTATTAGCATGGAAATACTATTGATATTTTTGCAATACATATGTATGTATTTATTATGGAAGGAAAAACAAGAGATTTATTTCGTTTGTATTACATGTTAGAAAATCTGTCTCGTTAAAGGCGTTCTAGGGGAGTTTATTTTGAATGATCCAATGATTGCATGATCAGATTAGAGAAGAAAAGTTTCTATATGTGTGTGTGGTTTAATTTAATAATTAACGATCGCGTACTACCACACACAGTTGTACGCGTAGTAACGTAGTATTTTATTTTTTTATTTTTTTCGTTCAACCTAAAGTTATTTGAAATATTTTATACTTTTATAAATTTTATTACACTATATCAGAATTATTAAATACATAATATACATATTTAAACAAGGAATTCATATGCTGCTGGTGTAATAGTTTCAACATTTTTACCATTTACAAATGCACCTTTACGTGGTTGTCCTGGCAAACGTTTCAAGTAAACGCTTTTACCTGCTGCTTTTGCTTCTGCCTTTAATTTGGTGTTTCTTTTAACACGGGAAACGAAATCTTCACGGGAACGTGATGGACGTACGTGTTCAACACGGAAGTGTACACGTTTCTTTAAGATTTTTCCTCTCAAAAGCTTGTTTACTTCAACGCCAACGGATGTTTGTGTTACGTTGAATACAATACCAGTGCGACCGTGGTAAAATTTGTGTGGCATACCTTTATGTACGGAACCGTCACCTTTAATATCAACGATATCACCAACTTTGTAAGTAATGAAATATTTACTTAATTCGTGTACACCTTGTTTCCTGAATGGACGTGCGAACATATCGCGTGTGCGTCCTCTGTAACCATATGAATGCGGCATGATGTATTATTTATAATATAAAAATAAAGATAAAAAGAAATATAGTTTTTGTTCTGTTTCTATTAATTCTGTACTCTTGGTGTGATCCCACTCTTGTATGTCTATACACGTTTTCTTTCTATCTTTCCCCTTGTGTTTCCCTGCCTTTGAGGCCTGTTTTCTTCTATCCAATTATCTTCTAGTAGTTTGAATGGTTCTAAATCGCATTTACCTGCTATTTATATACTATTTAGAAACAATTAAAACACATAGGAATAGCATCGTCAACACATCAATGCTATATTATGCTAATTATATTCCTGCCCCTAGCATATAAACGTATACTATCAAGTACGATATTTCATAAATTTTCTCACGCATCGCCTACAATATATTATACTTGAAGGTGGAAATTAGAATACGAATTCCCTATCAGATGACAATATATCATACTTGAGATGGACATTAGAATACATAGGGCCATTAAATAACACGATACAAAATGGGAATTCCTTCCTGGCCTTCTACTTCCTCACACCTTCAATTTCTAGTCGTCAAAATAGAATTGTGTGTTAATCTTTGTTCCTGGCCCCGTGTACATACACGCACCAATAAGGAACGGAACATGGGTTTCAACATAT
>JACLAD010005056.1_pt1 | contig 22443 bp, 18 predicted proteins | sample 8027901 | NCBI WGS metagenome assembly JACLAD01 (sample SAMN15725071, study PRJNA655200) | protist metagenome | isolation source: fluorescence activated cell sorting (FACS) single amplified genomes of... | place: Spain: Blaines Bay Microbial Observatory, Mediterranean Sea | collected 2016-07-05 | reverse complement strand
TTTAGCCTTTGATCAAGCACTATGAAAAGCATTGCTATCTTGATTACTACCTATAATGAGGAAAAATATATTTATGATTGCCTTCAAAGCATTAAGTCTCAGACTTTGCTCCCGAATACCGTATATTTGATAGATAATGCCTCAACTGATAACACCTTAGATATTTGTAAAGCATTTAAGTTTACAAATCTCAATTTTGTTATACGCAGTAATGCTTACAACATTGGGGCTTTAGAAAGTTTCGAATTAGGTTTAAATCTTGTCAAGGAAGATTTTCTTATGTATTTGGGTGCTCATGACTTAATCGCTTCAACTTATTTACAAGAATGCTACAGTACGATCATGACTTCCTCCTCAATTGGGCATGTTTATTCGAAAAATATTCGGATAGATGAACAGTCTAATTATTTACGCATAATGTCAGGAGGCAACTTTGTGTCGGAGAATATTGGTGTGCGCGGAGTGATAGACATCCTTAATTATGGGATTCATGAATGCACCGCAGTGAATGGCTTTTATAGGACACATGTATTGAAAAAATGCCGTAAGCATAAGAAATATAGACCAGACATACTGTTATTGTTAAATATAGCTTCCAAATACTCTATACATAGAGTCAATCTTCCTCTCTACATGAGAAGAGAATTTCGACAAAGGTCTAGCTCTTACTTTGAAAGGATTTCGGGCCAGAAAGAAACATTTTTGTCTTTAATGGCTACATGTCAAAAAAAAATAGACTTTATTTTTCAAATTCTTTTGATATATTTCCTAACTCCAGTAGATACTATCTTTTTTAGGATCAAAAAAATACCAGCTTTTTTGATAGCATTAGAAAAATCATTTGGTATATTTACTTTAAGGTTTATTCGAAATTTTTTTGCGTCTAAGATATGAAAAAAATTTATTTTGACAAAAAAAAGGCTAATCAAAATTCTGGAGCATCCTCTTTTCTTACTCAGCTAAAGTCTTTTTTTTCTCCTGCATATATTTATGTTGATCGATGTAATCAAGCTGAATTAGTGTTTGGCAGTGGTGAATCTATTTCTCTAAGGAATCTATTATTCTGCAAGTTAACTAAAGTTACATATGTTTATCGTGTTGATGGAAGAAGGAGACCCTTGAAGCATTTCAAGTCAATTTCTGTAAATTATTTTCAGTCTCTTGATTCAGAGCCGCTTATCAAAAATTTTGTTGACTTTTTAAAGAATTTACTCAGCGGTTCAAAAGTTAGTCTAGCTGTTTTACTCGCAGATGGAGTCATTTATCAGAGCAACTTTGTCAAATCAGAGTGGTCCCACTTGCGAATATTTAAAGCCTATATAAATAATAGCCAAAGAAGCATCATTATTCACAACGCAATATTAGCCAAGTCTAATAATAACCTTAGAGAATTCAATGATTTAAAGTGTCTCGATAAAGATATGCAATTAGTTTATGCAAAGGGGGTATTACCAGCTTCTGGTGAGTTTTTTGAATCAGTCATTAATTATCTTGTTTGTACAGACAGTATGAATTGTGCATGTATATCACTTCATCTTTACGGTGCAATAAAATTTTTAGAGAGGAATTCGATTCTTCTCGCCAGTATTTCAAGTCTAAAAAGAAATAAGGTATTTTTACACGGAACCGTTCCACGAAAAGCTTTGACAAATAATTACAAGAATAAAGTTGCATTTATTTGCTTGGAAGATTATTCACCATGTCCCAATGCCGTTATTGAAGCTTACTCTCACGGGTTACCATGTATTGGACCTAATACAGGCTCTTTCCCGGAACTAGCTCCTTCAAATGATCTAGTTATAGACTATAAGAAAATAACTTCATCTGAATATTCAACCACATGGCTTCATGATTCCATAGCCTGCGCTTCCACGTATTCGCCAATCTTCATTAGAAATTATCAAGAAAGATTTTTTGGTTCTGGTCAATTTGCCAAATATAGTAATTTTTGCACATCATTATTTGACCTTTAATTTAATTTATCTTTCCAACCTAGTAGCTCAACGCTTTTGAAGCTGCTTGCATATTATTTTATTTAAGATTCTTAATTTCCCGAAAATCTATGCTATATTTTTAAACTTTCCCAAAACTCAATGCTCTTATAGTAGCTAAATTGAGCCATTGTCTATGCCTGCCCAATTTTGAGCGAACTTCCCTTATGATGCTAAGTCTAGCTCTATCAACTATCTAAAAAAATATGAAATCCTTTAAAATTCTTGATTGCACCTTAAGAGATGGTGGGTACTACAACTCTTGGGATTTTAGCAACCATATTACTTCCGAGTACCTCAATTCTATGCGAGCACTCGATGTAGATATAATCGAAATTGGATTACGTCAAAAACAGAAAGATACATATTATGGGGCTAACGCATTCAGCAGTGATTCTTATTTGAGCACCCTTGACTTGACAGGTTGTTTCAAGTTATCGGTCTTAATTAATGAGTCTGAATTAAATGCCTCTAGCCTTGATGATGATCTTAGAGCTCTTTTCCCAGTTTCTTGCACGAATACACCAATATCACTGGTGAGGATTGCCACAAAGATGGATAGCCTGGACAATGCCTTGAAAATTGCGTCTTGGCTCAAAAGTAAAGGATTTGATGTCGCTGTCAATATTATGCAGGTTTCATTACTTTCCGATGAGCAAGTAGACTCTATTTGCAGCAAGATCTCGTCCACTTCAATTGATATATTGTATTTAGCTGATTCACTCGGTTCTTTATTACCTATTCATGCTAATAGCCTTTTCAAAAGATTTATCAATTTAGTTTCGATACCAATTGGTTTCCATGCACATGATAATCTCAGTTTAGCATTCGCAAATTTTCTCATAGCTATTGAGTGTGGAGTAGAATACATTGATGCTACTTTGACTGGAATGGGCCGCGGCCCTGGTAATTTGCGAACCGAAGATGTTCTTACATTTGTAGAACAAAGTTCACATGGTAGATATCTTAAATCGCAAATCCTCACCAAAGTTATTGATGACATCTTTCTTCCTTTGAAATCTAAGCATAGATGGGGGACAAATCGACTATATTTTCAGTCAGCTCTAGATAATATTCATCCATCTTACGTACAAGATCTGCAGAAAGATAGTAGATTTCCTTCCGAAGATGTTAATTCAAGCTTATATTTACTATCACAAAACCCTCGAAAAAGTTCTTATAACCCATCATTTCTTGATAGTATTTCGAATGCTCCTGCCGAGACAACCCAACCGATCAGAAATCTTAAAGATACTCAATTAAGAAATTCTGTCTTTACGATTCTTGGGCCAGGCCAATCATTGCTTGATAACCATTGGGCCATTGAATTGTTTCTTGAAAAAAACGATCACGTCGTCATAGCTGTTAATTCTTCAGCAAATGTTTTATCTGCATTGATTGATTATCGCATTGCATGCCATCCAGTCAAATTAATTAACGACATTAGTTTTCACAAAAATTCTCCGAATCAGCTTATTTTGCCGTGGAAGCACGCTTGCAAATTTTACGATTACAATGCTGTTGGGAAATTATATAATTATGATTTCAATACATCATCTAGTTTGCTGGCTTACGACTCAAATGGATGTATGCTACCAAATCCTAATGTATTTCTTTACGCAATATGTGCAGCACTTTCATGTGGTGCAACCAAGATAAACTTAGCGGGATTCGATGGGTTTCCCCTTGGCGATTCACGAAATATAGAAATGCAGAATTCAATTCTCGATTTGCAAAAATCATTCCCGTCACTGTGTATTAATTCATTGACATCAACCACGCATCCAATACGTTCAACCAGCATCTATTCACTTATTTAATCATGACAGTAGTAGCATTTCTTCCTTGCCGGACTGGGAGCGTAAGAGTAAAAAATAAAAACACTCGCGTATTTGCTGGATATGAATATGGGCTCTTAGAACTTAAAATATTCCAACTATTGAGTTCTAAGTATGTAGACTATATATTCCTATCTACCGATGAACCAAGCATCCATTTAATCGTGTCCCACTTGCCTTCGCTTGATCAGAAAAGAATATTTGTACATCAAAGATCAGCTGATTTATGTTCTTCAAAGACTACCACTGACAGGCTAATATATCACGCCAAGGATGTACTTAGTACACATTTCAGTGGCGATACTCATGTCATGTGGACCCATGTGACATGTCCGTTTTTTGACTCTACCCTGTATGATGAAGCATGTGATCAATATTTTGCAAAGTTGAATACTTTTGATTCTTTGATGGGAGTTAAAAAGCATCAGACTTTTTTCTGGGATAACAATAAACCACTTAATTATGATACCACTTACGAATCATGGCCATTTACACAGTCTATTCCTCCCCTTTTTGAAGTCACAAGTAGTATATTTATTTCAAGACTTTCTAATTATCATGCTTTTAAAGATAGAATCGGCGATAAGCCCTTCTTTTTTTTGCAAAGCAATATCTCTGCAATCGATATCGACTGGGAGGATGACTTTCATTTTGCCGAAAAAATCTTTTTGTCTTCTAAATCATGAAGTTAAATATACACGAATATAAGACTATTTTCTTTGATTGCGATGGAGTTTTACTTGATAGTAATAAAATCAAAACCGACGCTTTTTATGAAGTAGCTCTTCCTTACGGAATTGATCGAGCCGTCAAATTAAAAAATTATCATGTTAATAATGGGGGAATCTCAAGATATAATAAATTTCACTACTTTCTTCAAGAAATTTGTGGGCATGAAGCTTCATCCCTAAATTATGATTCTAAATTTCAAAATTTACTGCGTGAGTTTAGAATTAACTCCCTACTTGCTCTGAAAAGCTGCAATTCTTCTTCTGCATTACACGAGCTTCGTAAAGCTTTATCTTCTACGTGGCATGTTGTCTCTGGGTCTGATCAACATGATCTAATTGAGATATTACACCACCATAGACTTAATCAGTATTTTGCATCAATCAACGGTAGTCCAAGAAACAAGTTTGAAATCATTAACTCTATGAAATTTAGAAGGCCTTCACTTTTCATCGGTGACAGCAAACTTGATTTACGAGTATCACAAGATTGCGATCTTGATTTCCTATTTCTTTCGAGCTGGTCAGAGGTGGATAATATCGAATACTTTGTATCATCTCACTCCTTAACTCATATGCCATCCCTTGACTTACTATTAAATTATCCATGAATAAATTAAAACTAAATTTCAAAGATCTATCAACCTCTTATTTGATTTCTTACTTAATCTATGTGATAGTAATGTACCGCTGGTTTCACTTTCGGGACTCTATCGACTACAATGAACTTGTAAATACTTTAAGCAATTTAAATCTTTCAGATATATGGCTCTATGTGAGGTCAAAGCTTGGATACGCGGATGTATTCTTCACTCTTTATTTGTATATAATTTCCTCAATAAATTCGCTTTTTGCGAATCTTACAATTGTTAATCTTCCATTTGTCGGATTTTTTAACTTTTTAATTGCATTTTTTATTAGATCAAACTATTTTATAAAGGCACCCTTTATAATCTTATCATTCCTTGTTTCGATATCTTTTTATCCAGCGATAGTTTCACTTGAGTTGAGAAGACTTGGCTTTGGATTGATGTTTTTTCTACTTTCATTAGTAATTACTAAGTATAAATTATTCCTGGCATTTATTTCTTTCACGATTCACCCATCGATTGCATTGATGTACCCATTAATATTGATTGATAAGTTTGGAAATGTACCTTTCAATCGATATAAGTTTTCTATTTCATTTAAATATAAGGCCGCAAATGTAATTTTGTTCTTACTATTTGTCGTGGCTTTATTCACATTCAATCAATTTCTTGGTTCGATGTTTTCTACAACTATTTACAAGCTTTATGCATATAGTGCCTTTAATTTAGGCTCTACTTCTAACTTGAGCTTATTATTAAGTATTTCTTGCATATTGATATTTATAACTTTCTTTAAAATTAATACTTTTGATTATCTTGCTTTGGCTCAGTTTAGTGCATGCTTATTGGTTTTAGGGCCTTCAAGGATTAATATACTACTATTCTTTTATTTTATATTCCGTAAAACTATAAAATCTCGTTTGAAGGCATTGAATTATAAATTCTTTGTCATAATTTTGCTTTTCTCCTCGGTTTTAAAATCTTTTATAGATTTGCCGATTGATCCATGTTCTATTCATGTTGGCGGAGGTTGTGGTATTATAGAAAAGTTAATTTAATTAATTAGAATGTCTGCATGTCTCATAGTTGCTTATGCACGTCCAATAATATTTAAAAAAATCTTTTATGCCGCACTTGAATCTGGATTCTCGAAAATATATCTATCTATTGATAAATGCAAGCCAGATTCTAGTTTGAAAAAGACGAGAGATAACATTTCTGTAATCGAGACAGCTCAAAAAATTGCTTCTGAGTTCCCATCGATGGTCTTGTTGCATATTAATAGTTTTTCATTGGGTCTTAAGCTTAATATTATCAGATCGATTAATCGAGTGTTCCAAACTGAAGATTTTGTAACTGTCCTTGAGGATGATATAATTTCAACAAAGAATTTTTTTGAATTTTCGGAATGGGCTAAAGATAAGTATTGGAATTGCCATTTCATAAATCATATATCTGGCATCAATCCCTATACAGCAGCGAAGGAAACGAACTATGACAAACCATTCTTCAGCTCTTTTCACTATTGTTGGGCATGGTCGACTTGGAAGCATAAGTGGAACTCGAATTTATTAAGTATATCTTTCCCCTCAAAAACTATAAATATATTTCGAATATTATTGAATCATTGGCCAAGTGCTGACTACCTTGATGTTTTGTCGCACGCTTTTTGTCTCTCCAAGGCAGTCAATGGACATTTAGATTCATGGGCATACTTATGGGGTTTTTATTCCATAATTAATAATTGTTTTGCAATACTGCCGCCCTATTCCTTGATTTCAAATATAGGCTTTGATGATACTTCCACACATACGAAAAAACAACTTTATCTACTCAACAATCCTAAAGATAGCATGTTAGACTTTCATGATATAATAATGACATTTTACGAACGTGATTTTGAAGTCCACAGCTTAAGAGAACAATCAATTTTAATTGATAAATGGGAACTCCGTCAGCGTTATGCTTTGCGTAATCGTCTTTTAAGGCTTTTATAGGTATCTTTATGAAAAAAATCTTACGGTGCTTTTGTTATGGTTTATCGCATTTTATATTAACTTTCTTTCGAGCTGGAGATAGATTATCTAAATACAAAGGTAAACATTCGTGTGACACCATTTACATCCTTGCAGGTGGCCCGTCATTAGTAAATCAAAATTTAGATTTTTTATCAAACCAAATAGTTATTGCAGTTAATGGATCTTTTTCGGCTTTATCTAATATTCATACAAAGAGATTGTATTGGCTCTTAGCGGACCCGAAAAGAATTAAGACGCTTGCTCAGACAAATCGAAGTATATTTGACGCTGTCTTCATATTCTTAACCCCAAATTCTTCGTTTGTTAATCCCTTCAACTTTTGTTCTTCTGATTATCTTGTTCCCGCCTACAAGCAACGTAGCTTTTTGAGTTCGAATCGTTTATCTGTATCATATCCACCAAAGCTTGATAAATTTTCATTTTCAGCTGGCGCTGGATCATCTATCTTTAACGCGATTGAACTCGCTTTATATTTTGATTGCAGTAACATAGTACTACTAGGTTGTGACTTTACGGTTCTTCCAAATGGTCCCAGTCATTTTATAAATTATGATTTAGGACTTGCCGAAGGCAAATCATATTCTAAAGAAATTTCTTTACAATTCAAATCTAAAATAAGACCTGCTCTACAGTTTTATAGTGCATTGTGCGCTAAATATGGCGTAAAAATCTTTAATTGTTCAAATATTACTGTTGATGATATATCTGTAAGAATTTCACCCGAAGTACTTCCACTGTAGGTATGCACTCAACGTAGACCCAATTTTTCGCTTTATTCCCATATTTGCGTAATCAAAACTTTCTAATTTTGCATAATGAAACTGATTTTTCTGGCTTTAACATATTCAATAGCTATTCTTCTATTTAGTATTGACAAATATATTGTTTCATCTTCGATTGTTATAATATTTGTCCATGGTTATCTTTTCTCTTCCGTTTATAATTCCGTAAGACTTTCATTTTCGATACCTTGTTTCTTTTCCCTTCTTCGACACGAAAAATTTAAATTAATTGCCTCTTCAGTATTATTATTATTCATATTCCTTGCTGTAACGACTTGCTTATTTTCTTATAATTCTAGGCTGTCACTCAACACGTTGATTGCTGGACTTTTTGGAGTTTCTAATTTCTATTTATTTTTTCTCAAAGTCAATCCCTTGTTGCCTTCTACTATATCTAATGTTTTCTCCTTCTTTTGGCTTATCAATATAGCTCAACAGCTTTCTCTTCTACTTATACTCTCGTCGTTGCTAAGTTCTAGATTAAACCTCCTACACTTTGCCGCTCTAGGTTTACTTTTCCATATTTTCTTGACCATATTTCCCTCTTCCGCGCAAGTAATTTATCTGCCAATAACGTTTGTTTTTCCATTTTGTCTAGGCTTTTATTCTTATCAAAATAATTTTAATTATTTTATCAATAGCAAAAGAATGTTGTCTTTCCAATTTTTCTTTATTTCCTCATTTTTTATCTTATTTTTGTGGGTGCATCTAGCTTCATCGTATGAATACTTAGCACATTTTATACTTGCGCCTTTACTTCTTTTAAGTGTATCCGGCCTTCAAAAAGTTTGCCCATTTGAATGCATCACAATTAATGGGTTGTGTCGAAAAACTTTTTTGATAATGTCTGTTTATCCGTTTTCATGTTCCATTGTTTTTATTTTCTTTGGGTTTAGTTCAACTACTTTCTGGTTTTCGTTTCTTTGTTCAGTAGCTCTTGTTATATTATTGCAATTCATATATTCAAAAATAACCATTGGATTTAGCGAATTACTGTCTGCCTTTATGTTATTAATCCCGCTTTTTGGATTCTTAGTTTTATATTTTAAGCAAGATCAACTTTTTACCGGACAGCGATATTTAAAGTGGGGATCATTGCCTAATAGCAATATTGGGACTCATTGCTACACTACTGGTGCTCCTTCCGATATTCACACGAAGTTAAAAAAATGCACGGATACTAGTTCATTAGAATTAAAATCCTATTTTGCAAATATCTTTTTAATTGGTGATTCTTATGCACGTCATCATGTTAAATTGCTTCAGGTTTTAGGCAGAGAATTAAATTCCAACATCTCTTTTTTGAGATGCGACAATATTACTATTCCTCCGACGCCAGACTTTAAAGTAATTAATAAAAATAGTTTCAGTTGTGGTTATCAAGTAATGAATTTTATCTCCCGAACTGCGAATTCCCTTTCGTCACCCTCTCTGGTGATTGTAAGTTCGAATTTTCTTAAATTTTCGATCCTTAGAGATGCAAAATCGGCTAATACTCTTTCTTCTTATAATTTGATGGAGCAACCTTTTGACAATCTTCTTACATCTAGACAAGTGACACATATTGCCTCCGATATATTGAATTTTGCACGTCGTTTATCCGCTTCAGGTTCACGTTTAGTGCTGATGGGACCAATACCTCAGTTTCCTCCGTATCAGATCCTTACTGCAACAGATCGTCATTTTCATTGTAGTCCACAATGGTTCAACTCACTTTCTACTCAATCACCACCCTGTTCAGATCTTTCTTTTTATAGACATTCTACGACCACTTCTTCCTATGTACCTGCACTAACTAATTTTAATAATATTATTAATAAGGAGCTTGGTAATACGCTTAATTTTCTTCTTTTCGATCAGTTTAAGTTCTTATGTGACACAGATTTGCCATATTGTAGCCCTGAAGATCATCAATATATATCAAATGATCATTTGAGTGTGAGCTCCTCAAAGGATCTAGCGTATGTGCTTCTAAATGATCTGGCATCTCTTGGTTGGCTTGAAAATTAGCACTGCTATAATTTATCAATTACTTTTGCGATCATGTTTTTACGCTCCCATTTTCGGGTTCCATCTTTTCCTGGCTACCGACCTTATATTGACGGACTAAGAGCTTTTGCAGTTCTAGTTGTTTTATTCAATCATTTGAACAAAAGCTTACTTCCAAGTGGTTTTCTTGGTGTTGATATATTCTTTGTTATATCTGGTTATGTGATTACTTCTTCTTTGTGTTCACGGGATTATACTACATTTAATAGTTTTATCTCTTCTTTCTATAAAAGAAGAGTTTTGAGGCTTGTCCCTGCGTTGCTTGCTTGTGTATTAATTTCGAGTATCATATTCTGCTTTTTCTCGGAAAAGCCATTCACTGGACTTAAAACAGCATTTTTCTCAATCTTTGGCTTTTCCAATATATATCTTGCTCGTGTTTCAACGGATTACTTTGGTGAGCCTTCAGAATTTAATCCCTTTCTTCATACATGGTCTTTAGGTGTAGAAGAACAGTTTTATTTCATTTTCCCCTTGTTGGCTTGGATATCTGGTCTTAGACATGGCCTTTCTAGTTTTAGGAGGCTTTTCTCGTTTTTACTGATATCATTCATGATACCTTCGTTGCTATTTTTTTACCATAATCTCTTAAATGGCAATATCACTTCTGCTTATTTTTTGATGCCATCGCGTTTTTTTGAAATGTCGATAGGTTCGCTTGCTTTCATGTACTCCCATCTAATTGAAGGCCTAGTCACACGCATTAAAACTTTGCCGTCTATATCTGCCATAATTATATTATCATCTTTATTCCTTCCTGTTGATGTTTCGCTTTTTACTATTCCTCTTTTCGTATTGTTCGTCGTTTTTTTGTTGGTCCCTTCCTCTAACTCTTCGGTAATTCATCAGTATCTCTCCAGGCCGCTATTGGTTTTTATAGGCCTTTCTTCCTACTCCATCTATTTGTGGCATTGGCCGTTGATTGTTTTCTTCAGGTTGACTCTTGGGGTTTCAATTCTGACAATGCCGCTTATCCTACTCTGCGTTGTTTTGTCTTCAGTGACCTCTTATTTATATATAGAACCTTTATTCAAAAAACTTCCCTCCTCTTTTCTTGATAGTGGTCGTAACTTCTGCGCATTATTCATCTCTTCGGTTTTATTGGGCCTTTCATTTGTTTATTCGTTGATAAATTCTCTTTCTAGTTTTTTATTCTTAGGGGTTTTGCCTGCAAATGAATTTGTTGGTAGGTCTTGGCGTGGCTCATTAAGCGTTCCTGGTACTAAAATAAGCGGCACTAATTGTCATTATGATGTGCATGTATCATCCGCTGTTGCCTTTACTGGTTATAACTTTGCTGATTGCTATTCTCAGGCTTCATTGAAAAAATCAAGAATCGCAATTCTTGGTGACAGCCATGCTCTTTCTCTCATGTCTGCAGAAAAAGTTTTGCTGGATTCTGGTTATTCTGTTTTTCACTCATCATTTAATGGCTGCCTTTTTCCTCGCGCTCCATTTGGTGTGAAGAATTCTGAGTGTGACAATTATCTTCAATTGCTTCAGGATGAACTGAAAGACTCTCTTGGCAAAGGAGATATTGTTGTTATTTATTCCTACTTGCTTTCGCATCTTGGGGGTGATGACTCCAAAGATGTAAGGCATGAAATTTTGGAATCTAACGGACTTCCTTCGCTAGAATCTTCTCGCAAAGTTACTCTTTACTTAGATGGACTTCTAGGATTTGCATCTCCTCTCGTTAATAATGGAGTGCAGGTTATTCTTCTAGGCCCAACTCCCCGTAATACTTCAGCTGTAGTCCAGTGGTTTAGACCTTTTGCTGACCCTACGCGATCAATCGCTCATTCTGTAAAGGAATCCCGTGAAATTTCTAACCAGCTTTCTATACGCCTATCGAGCGATGATATAGTAACTTATATCGACCTTTATACAGCTTTGCGTGGTTGTGTATTGAATTTGAACGAGTTTAATAAGTGTTTTGTTGATTCAGATCATCTGTCAGAGCATGGCGCTAATCTTGCTGTAAAGTCGGTTTTGGACTCTCTTTGATTTTTAAGGTCCTGAATTGGTATATACTTAGCCTTAAATACTTTTTTTTATGAAAGTTCTCGTCCTCGGCGGTGACGGCTTCTGCGGCTGGCCCTGTGCGGTGAACCTGGCCGATCAGGGCCACGAGGTGTTGATCGTGGACAACCTCAGCCGCCGCAAGATCGACATCGATCTGGAGGTGGAATCACTCACCCCGATCACCACCATCGGCGAGCGGCTGAAGGCCTGGGAGGAGATCGGTGGCAAGCCCATGCGCTTCGTGCACATGGACATCGCCCACGAGTACCAACGCGTGCTCGATCTGCTGCTGGAGGAGAAGCCGGATGCCGTTGTTCATTTCGCTGAGCAGCGAGCAGCGCCCTACTCGATGAAGAGCAGCGCCACCAAGCGCTACACCGTCGACAACAACGTCAACGGCACCCACAACCTGCTCGCCGCCATCGTGGAGAGCGGCCAGGACATCCATGTGGTGCACCTCGGCACCATGGGTGTGTACGGCTACGGCTCCCACCGCGGCGCCACGATTCCCGAGGGCTACCTCAAGGTGGAGGTGCCCCAGCCGGACGGCAGCCGCTTCGAGGAGGAGATCCTCCATCCGGCCAGCCCGGGCAGCGTCTACCACATGACCAAGACGCTCGATCAGCTGCTGTTCCTCTACTACAACAAGAACGACAAGGTCCGCATCACCGACCTGCACCAGGGCATCGTCTGGGGCACCAACACCGATGCCACCGACCGCGACCCGCGCCTGACCAACCGCTTCGATTACGACGGTGACTACGGCACCGTTCTCAATCGCTTCCTGATGCAGGCTGCGATCGGCTACCCACTCACGGTGCACGGCACCGGAGGCCAGACCCGCGCCTTCATCCACATCCGTGATTCGGTGCGCTGCGTGCAGCTGGCCCTTGAGAATCCTCCGGAACCGGGCGAACGGGTCAAGATCTTCAATCAGATGACCGAAAGTCATCAGGTGGGAGAACTGGCCAAGAAGGTGGCTGCTCTCACCGGCGCGCAGGTGAACAACCTGCCCAACCCTCGCAACGAAGCGGTGGAGAATGATCTGATCGTTGACAACCGCTGCTTCATCGAGCTGGGTCTCAACCCGACCACCCTCGATGACGGTCTGCTGAAGGAAGTGGTGGAGATCGCCACGCGCTACGCCGACCGCTGCGACCGCGACCGCATCCTCTGCACCTCCGCCTGGACCAAGACCCAGGCGCAGGCCATCGGCACCGCCTCCTGACATCAGACTTCACCCTTGAAAGTCGCCTTCTTCACTGAAACCTTCCTGCCCAAGGTCGACGGCATGATGATTTCCATATTTGATACTAAGTTAGTACATTTTGGGCGTTTTAACTTTCTTTCCTTTTTATTATGAAAATCTTAGTCACCGGTTCTTTGGGATTCATTGCGACGTCTCTTATTCCCAAACTTGTTTCATCTGGCCATGAAGTAATCGGGATCGACAATCTAGTTTCAGGCAGTAAAAACTATAATTATACCGAATCCCTTTGTGACCATCACTTTTTTGGTATTAATGATTCATCTCGGCTTCAAGAGCTATTGTTTGATGTAGATCTAGTTTTTCATCTTGCAGCTAGAGGCAATGTTGTTGAATCTATTGATCAACCTCTCCAAAACTTTGATGCTAATGTTAATTCAACTCTTTGCCTTTTGGAGGCCATGCGAAGTGTTGGCTGCAAAAATATAATTTTTTCGTCAACAGGTGGTGCGCTTATGGGTGACTCCCCCCCACCTGTCAATGAAAGTACTCTCCCCAAGCCTATTTCGCCCTATGGTGCTAGCAAGTTGGCTTGTGAAGGATATCTATCTGCGTATTCTGAGTCGTACGCATTTTCATCTATAATCTTACGTTTTGGAAATGTTTACGGCCCTTTTTCCAGCCATAAAGTTGGTGTTATCAATAGATGGATTCGTGCTCTATTGGAGGACGAAGATATTATTATTTATGGTGACGGTAGTGCCTCTCGTGATTATATCCATGTTGATGATTTGACTGATGGTCTGCTGCTTGCTTTGAAGCGTCTCCTTTTATTTATTTCCCCGACTGTAGAAACTTATCACTTGGCGAATCATGCTGAAATTACTCTACATGAGCTAGCGAAGATTCTTTTGGATTGTTCCTCGGAGCTAAACACAACATCAAACATTGTCTATCTTCCATCTAGGCAGGGCGAGGTTTCACGAAATTTCGCTGACATTACATCGGCTAAGATCAATCTTAATTTTTTGCCGAAAGTTGATTTCCAGGACGGTATTTGCTCCCTCTACGATTGGATTGCTACCAATGAGTATGAAAAGTAACTCGGACAAAGTTGTTCTTATTAACCCTTTTGATATTAAGGGTGGTGCATCAATGGGGACTTTCAGGCTTTACGAAAATTTAAAACTATATTCATCGCTTGACCCTTACCTTTTCGTGGTTTCCAAAGCTTCTTCTGATGATGAACGTGTTTATCAGCTTTCTTTAGTTCCTAGGTTTATTTTCTTTGTTCAGTTATTTATAAATAAGTTTTTTTGTTTTATTCTGTCTAATCAGCGTTTACCTGTAGCGTTTAGTTTTTTTTCGGTTGTCTCAATCCCAGCCTTATTAATCTGCCTCAAAACTATTTTTTTTAAAACCTTTTATTTTCATTCTTTAGGCACATTTGCATGCCCATTGTCGTTTTACTTTTTCACAAGGAGGGCAAATGTTATTAAGACTGCTGATGATTGGTATCTTACAGGTGGTTGTCATTACTCTTTAGATTGTGACCAATGGATGTCTGGTTGCCATAGTTGCCCACATATGAACATACTTGGCAAGGCAGTTGTAAGATTTAATTGGCTTGTTAAAAATTCTATGATTTCTTCTTCCGCATTTGTCTTTGTTTCTCCCTCTTTCTGGTTGGCAGATCGATATGAAACTAGATTTCCCAACAGATGTTATACGATATATAATTCTGCCAATATTGATTCAAAACATCTTTTAGATCCTGTCCACAATAAATCTTTATTTACTGGTTTGTCGGAAATCTCGCTTGGTCTACCTGTTACATACTTGCGTGACTCCAGAAAGGGTTTTTTAGATGCTATACCTGTCTTAGAGACTATTTTGAAAAAATACCCCGTCAGATTGGTTTTATGTGGTGGTGATTCTTCGGAATTTAAACGTCTGCTTTTGTCTAAAGCTGATGGGTTTTGTTTCGATTCTTTGATTCTTGATCTTGGCCAGCTTCAGCGCCACAATATGTATAAATTTTATCAAGAGCTTGATTTTGTACTTCACTTCGCAAGTTTTGATAACAGTCCCAATGTTATTACTGAATCTTTTGCAAATGGAATTCCAGCTATTGTTTTAGATAGGGCAGGTTCTCCCGAACATGTACGTTCTAGCGGCGCAGGTTTCATTATCGATGAAATCTCTGATTTGGATTCAACTATATCTTCTCTGTTGGCTGATCTTTCGATTCTTAAGTCTACAAAAATTCGTGCTTCTCGATACTCATCGACAGTACTTTCTTCGGAAAAAATGGCTCGCGCTTATACTGAATTGCTAAGATGCTCTTGCTTTGCTATGGACAAGTCTTTCACATGATTTAGTTTAAACCTAATGCTATGATTGGAATGTATATACGCGTCGTTTGATTTTTTATCATCTAGTCCCCAGATGCTTGAACCTGTTTTGCAAAAATCTACGACCTATTCGATGTTAATTGTTGTTCCGACGCTTAATTCTTACACACTGCTTTCCAAGTTGGTTTCTTCACTTCAAGAGCAGACTTGGGATAGGTGGAGAGTCGTTTTTGTCGACGGCCCATCCTCACCAGCCCATAGAGAATGGTTGTCCGATTTTTGTAATGCTGATAGTCGCTTCCAATGGATTAACCAGTCGAAATCTGATCCTGGCATTTTTGGAGCGATGAACCAAGGATTTTCTCTTGCGGGTCCTGCTGAGTGGATCCTGTTCTGGGGTAGTGATGATTGGGCTGCACAGCCGCATGTATTTGAGGAAGTAACTGCGGCAATGGAATCCTCTTCTCGCCTGCCAGATTTACTTGTATGCCGGGGACGATATGTGAACGCTACGACTGGTTCCCTTTCGAGAGTTACTCGTTTTTACCCTGCTGGCTTGCTCTCTAGTGCTGTCTATCGACATAACCTCTGGTTAGGCTCAACTCCTCCTCACCAGGCAACATTAATTGGCCCTCGAGCCCGTTGTTTTCTCAATCATTATGAGTCATCTTTTCACCTTACTGCGGATCTGGATTATTTCCTGCAGCTGAGCCGTCAACCTGGCTTGATCGTGCAGTCCATTGATCTTGAGCTTGTTCATATGTCTGACGCGGGCGTGAGTGGACGTCAACCCAGACGACGTTTGGCTGAAGTACGACGTGCATACCTTCGCGCTTTCTCTTGGCAATGGTGGATTCCTTTTTCATTCCGTTACTTTCGTCGGTTTATTAGCTTATTAACTTCAGGCTAATGCAAATTCATCTCTTTGGAGCAGCTACACCAACTGGTGAATCCTTTCAGAAGCAGATCAGTTCTATTCTTCCCGAGGTTTTACTTTGTGCCTATTCGCGTCGCGACCCTTCACTCTTTCCAGCTGACTTCATGCACCCTGGCGCATTTCTGCCCGGTGGTGATGTTGCTGGGCCGGGACTATGGATCAGCTTCGGACCAATTTGGTTACTAGCTCCTTTTTTGCAAGAGTTAGCTCAGGCTCACCCAGATCGACTGCAAGGTCTGCGTGGCGTCATCGCCTGTTCTTCCTCATCGGCGATCACCAAACGCTTCGCCATAAACCGTTTTGATCGTGATCTTGTTTTCCGTTTAATCAATGCTGAGGATCGCCTTCTTGAGACTTGCCGTGATCTTCAATTGCCTTGTCGCATACTTCGTCCCACTCTCATTTATGGCCGCGTTGGTCCTTACGTGGATAGAAACCTCACCCTCTTGACTAACTTGATGCGTCGACTGCCGTTGTTGCCTCTGCCGGCTCAAACAGGTCTGCGCCAACCCATCCATGCTACTCAGCTTGCAGCGGTGGTATTGAAGCTGGTGAGCGAGTTCATTAACAATAGGTGGGACCCGGGGCATCCGCAGATAATTGCTCTCGGTGGCGATATTGAACTGAGCTATACGTTCATGCTTCGAGCATTGCAGCAGTCTCTCCCCCATTCTGATCCAGCGCGGCGGTGCCGCCTGTTGCTACTCCCCAATCGTTTTATTCATGCTGCGTCAGCTGTTCCACTGATCCTCCATTCTCCAAAGGTCTTTGAAGCCCTGCTTCGTATGAGCGCTGACCTGTCCGGGTTCACTCCTTGCCATCAGCTGCTTTCTGAATCTCCCAAACCATTTCCTCTGCCAGATGTGTTGTGAGCACCTCATCCTTTATATAAGCCATTTTATTTTTACTTATTAATTCAGTTTCCTTGATCTTTTGTTTTTTTTGGCTTTCACCATAAGGTCATCTCTTCTCCTTTGACAGTTGCTGTTTATCGCCTGCAGCCTTAATTTGCGTGTCATAACATTCGCTAGATTGTCGGTTTTCAACCCTATTGGTTGCACTTTAATCTGTTCAATAAGGAGATCTTGTGCTTTTTACAGGGTTCACTGCTTTAGCCGTTTTTATCTTTTGATATTCTTTAGAGTATGATTTGACCTTATTGCTAGTTTTGGCTGTGATTTATATGTCACGTTATCGTACATATTCTTGAAATCTTGTTTGCCGATTTTTTGAGTTTTATAGTCCAGCAGCTTTACCATATAAAAGTTTATTAATTGGTGACTTTTCATTTTTTCTCATTACATTCACCCATTTTGTATTTTACCTAATCTTCATGGCACATCCTAGCTATTGATGGGTGCATTTTTTCCTGTTTTGAGCCTGTGCGTTACTTTATTGGTTTTTTTTAATTCGGAATAACCCTCTCTATTCTCCCCGCTATCCTGTTCAAGAATGGCATCTCTAGATTGTTGATAACCCTTATAGCACTTTTCCGCAATTGTCTCAGTTATAGCTGACTTTTTTGGGCCTCCGCTGTTTGGCTTGTACTTTTAGATATGTGCCACTCTTAACCCGTTAATTTGGTCACGAAGTTGCTACATTCTAAGATTTTACTAAAAGTAAGTGTGTGTTTTTCTTAAAGTATTTAATTGAATAATGGCTACTTCTTGTCATGTGATCCAAATTTATTAATTTTTTCCTGCCTTATTTAGGCCTGATTTCTTGCTTTTCAATGCATCTTTTTTACGATGTAGATTTATTCACGATTAATATGTGGTGTTTATAATATTCTGCGATTTTTTGCCCATCAGCCTACTTAACTCACCTTCTGTCCGCACCGCAGTGACATGCGTTTTTTAGACGCTTTGTTTTCGGGAGTCCTTTTGTTATTGTTGTGTGTGTTTAATGTCTATCTCCGTCGTTCCCTTCTTTTCTTTGCCGGTGTTCTCTTTCGTTTTTTCGTAAAGTTCCTGCTTTGTTTTGGGCGCAAAGGTCTTTTTCCAATTCCTAAACTATTAACATGCGGTTTCTGATCCCTGAAAAAATGCATACTCTCAAGCTCGCTCTCAAGACTTGGATTAAGCGCAACGCCTATATGGTCTCTCTCTGCAAAGATCTTCAGTATCTTTTTTTTATCTTGAGTGGAAGACGAAAACATGCTTCGGAGAGTATAAGACATCCTTTGAAGTCAAGACCTTTCCAAAGGATTTCGTATTCCCAGCAGGGTGAAGATCTTGTTCTTGATAGAATTTTATCGAAGGTAGTTCGATGGGATAAAAGTTTTTCTACTCAGCGTATTTATGTTGATGTTGGAGCATGGCATCCAGTAGATTCTTCCGTTACTTACAGGCTTTATCTTGATGGATGGAGTGGTATTTCGTTTGATCCCTCAAAGCGTAGTTTGAAAGCTTTTGATTTCTTTCGTCCTCGAAGTATTTTTGTTAATTCTATCGTGGGTAGAGATGATGATTGTTTTGTTCCTTTTTATGTGCCGACTGCTTCTAGTGAGAATCATCACCAGCACTGTACTAAGGTTCCTGATTCTACTATTAATTACAAATGTATCGAACACCATCAAGTATCTCTTTGCAAGGAGCTGGAAAGATTAAATGTTAGTCGTATTGATTTGCTCAATATAGATGTTGAAGGTGCAGAGCTTGAAATTCTAGAATCAATTGATTTTAATCTGTATCGTCCTGGCGTCATATCTGTCGAAATTCATGGTAACCGAATTTCTGATTGCCTTGATTCGGATATTGCTAAGTTCTTGAAGGATAAGGGTTATATTGCAGTTGCATCTGCTGTCATTACTTACTTTTTTGTTCATGAGAATGAGTTTGCTTAGGCAAAATATTTATTTGCAAATATTAATACTTTCCCATAGCCTTTTCGTATTTTGTCTTACTGAAGTTACTTGTTATAAATATTTAAGATTTTTATTGTCTCTAAGTGCTGAGGCCTTCGAGTCTTCCCTTCTCTGCTTTTTGGTTTTATATTATTTCCCCATTTGGAACATTTGCTGTGTTTTTTGGTGCGGCATATTGTTAGATTTTTGCTTGTCTTTGTGTAGTATGTTTGTAGGGCATATTTCTACGCCTTTGATTGCTCGATTGAATATATTTTGTTTTTTATATGGACCAAGCTTATTTTTTCGAGACCAATATTGCTTTTTAGGGTCACGGGTTGCCATGAGTTGCGAACGGCTTTGATGTAATTTTTTGAATTATAAGTTTTTCGCTTTTCTAGCTTGCTTGTTTCTTCTTTTTGGTTCCCCAGTGATTTCCCCTATGTTTCTTGACATAAAGCTTGTCCTGATTGGGTTAATCTCTATTTTCTGGTTCCTATGCATGAATCCAATCTCATTGCCTAATTAATACTTTTTTTTGGTCTTTTCTATGCTTTCTACGGTGCTTGCTGCTGCGATGAGTTGGCTGCTCCTTTGGATGCTGATTCCAAGGCTTCGTCTAAGTTTTCTAGACCAACCAAACCATCGAAGCTCTCACAATCAACCTACCCCTCGCGGGGGAGGTGTTGCTTTTGTTGTAATTGCTTCAGTCTCTAGTATTTTTGCGTTGTTGACTCTGCCCCGCGCGATTGCTGCTCCTGTCTCACTGGTTGCGGCGCCACTGCTGGCATTGCCACTTTCATTGGTCGGCTTTCTGGATGATTGCCACAATCTTTCTCCCATTTGGCGCTATTTTGTTCAGCTCTTTACGGCAATAGTGGTGATTCTGTTTAGTCCACTGGTTGCTCTATCCCCGGGACTGCTGCCCCTGTTGGCGTTGTTGGTGATTGCCGTCACCGCGGTGATCAACTTCACTAACTTCATGGATGGTCTCGATGGCCTGGTGGCTGGTTGCATGGCCGTGGCGATGACTGCGGCGGCGATCCAGCTGTCGGCTCCCTGGCCCATTTGGGCCCTGGTGGGTGCCTTGCTGGGGTTCCTGCTCTGGAATTGGAGCCCTGCCAAGGTGTTCATGGGTGATGTGGGCAGCACCTTTCTCGGTTCCGTGTTTGCCGTGCACGTGCTTCAGGCATCCACCTGGCCTGAAGCCCTTGGCTTGCTGCTTGTTGCTACCCCGCTTCTGGGCGATGCCTGTCTGTGCGTGCCGCGGAGACTGCTTGCAGGGCAGCAAGTGTTTCATGCCCATCGTCTGCATCTGTTTCAGCGCTTGCATCAGGCCGGCTGGCCCCATGCCCGCGTCTCCAGCCTTTACATCGCCGCCACAGCTGTGCTTGCCTTTGCCCTCTTGTGGGGTGGCTTGCCCTGGGTGATCACTGTGGCTGCCCTTGAGTTGTTGTTGGGCGTCTGGTTGGATCAACAGGTGGCTGTTCCCTTTGTTGTGGCATCTCGCTCTTGAAACCTGAGGTGTCGCAGTCCTACCCGATCAAATTCGCTGAGCGAGCTGTTGGCTTTCCGCCCAGGGCCCGCCGGCTGGTGCTGATAGGCATCGACGCTCTGCTGCTGCCTTTGGCGGTGTGGCTCAGCTTCTGGCTGAGGCTGGCCCATCCGCTCCATCCCAGCTTCCAGGCTGCCGGGCTGTGGTTGTTGCCAGTGGTCTTGCTGGTTGGCCTGCCGCTGTATGCCTTCACCGGGCAATACAAAGGCCTCACGCGCTATGTCGGCAGCCGTGCCCTTTACCGCCTCGCTGGCCGCAATGGGCTGCTAGTGCTGTTGTTGGCGGCCACCGGCGTGATGCTGCGCCTGCCGATGCCGCCCCGCAGCAGCTGGATCCTGCTCTGGTTGTTGCTCACCGGTTTTACCGGAGCGGTGCGCTTTGCCCTGCGTGATCTGCTCCTGTCGCTGCGCTCGGTGAGCCAAAAGCAGATTGTGCGTGTTGCGATTTACGGCGCTGGTGAGGCCGGTGCCCAGCTTGCGGCTGCGCTGCGCCTGGCCGGTAACCATCAGATCGTCACCTTTCTCGATGATGCTCCAGTTCTTTGGCAGCGCACAATCAACGACATTCCGATCCAGCCGCCCCAGGTACTGAGTGAGATCCAAGATCAGCTTGACCAGGTGTTGTTAGCGATTCCCTCACTGCCCCGCAGTGAACGCCGCCGCATCGTGTCTGAGTTGCAACGCCAGGCGATCCCGGTGTTGCAGATCCCCTCAGTCGATGACCTCACCTCCGGCCGGGCCCGCATCGATGCGCTCCGCCCTGTCGTCATTGAAGACCTGCTCGGCCGTGATCCCGTGCCGCCGTTGCCCGAGCTGCTCGGTCCTGGCCTGCATGATGCGGTGGTGTGCGTCAGCGGCGCCGGTGGTTCGATCGGCTCAGAGCTCTGCCGTCAGATCCTGCAGCTGTCTCCCAAAACGCTGATCCTGCTGGAGAGCAGCGAACCGTCGCTCTATGCCGTGGAGCAGGAGCTGAGCCAGCAACTGCCCGCCTCGGTGACGCTGGTCCCGGTGCTCGGTAGCGCCGCCGATCCGGCGCTGGTGCAACGGCTGTTTGAAAGCCATGGCGCGCAGACGGTGTTCCATGCCGCCGCCTACAAGCACGTGCCTTTGGTGGAGGCCAATCCTCTTGCGGGTCTGGCCAACAACGTGGGCTCCACCCGGGTGGTCTGCAAGGCAGCCGTCGCGGCTGGCGTCAGCGAAATGGTGCTCATTTCTACTGATAAAGCGGTGCGTCCCTCCAATGTGATGGGGGCCAGCAAGCGTCTGGCCGAGCTGGTGGTTCAGGCCTCGGCTCGGGAGCTGTCCCAGAGTGACAAGGCTGCTGGTCAGTCTCGAACCCGACTGGCGATGGTGCGTTTTGGAAATGTGTTGGGTTCGTCGGGGTCGGTTGTGCCCCTGTTCCGTAAACAGATTGCTGCGGGTGGGCCAATCACCCTCACCCACCCCGAGATCATCCGTTATTTCATGACGATTCCTGAAGCAGCCCAGTTAGTGCTCCAAGCAT
>JACLAD010016951.1_pt1 | contig 22487 bp, 21 predicted proteins | sample 8027901 | NCBI WGS metagenome assembly JACLAD01 (sample SAMN15725071, study PRJNA655200) | protist metagenome | isolation source: fluorescence activated cell sorting (FACS) single amplified genomes of... | place: Spain: Blaines Bay Microbial Observatory, Mediterranean Sea | collected 2016-07-05 | reverse complement strand
ACAATTTATGGATTTAGAAGATTGATATGCTAATTTGAACATAAATTCCTATTTATCTACAGAAAATTTACATGCATTAGTTTTTCACCTTTACCCGGCACAATTTTCTCTATTCCCTTCGCATGATTGTCTAGTGCAATACTCACATACTGTTGAATTGGTAGAGTTCCCATCATTGTCTTTCCGTCAAAATAGAGGCAAGATATTGTACATTACTTTGGTATCTCTGGGGGAAAGAAAATCATGAATTACACCTCTGTTAAATTTTCCAAATGAAATTTTAAATATTTCTCATTGAGAAACAAGTTTGAGCAATCAATCCACTTCCACAGATCTTTGACATACACAACGATACATAGAATCAAATGCACGATCGTGTATATTTTTTTCTACTATTCTCCAATTCGTGTTACACTTAGCGAGTATTTTTGCCTAAACAAATTTGACGACCGCGGCATTTGTAAAGTTGCTTAGTGCCATAAAGAATACGATCAGTAAAACACACTGGGGCTTTGAATCTTTAGAATTCAAAACTATTTGGAAATCACATTTTCTTCCCACCGCATATGCATCATCTCTGCTTCATCAACACAGTTTACACAATTGGGGTATCATTCTTTACAAAATTCAATTTATTAGAAGTCAAAACTGTGATTACTTGGCCAGTTATTTTTTTTCTGACCCCCACAAAAACTCCAGTGTTTAAGTTAATTTATCACTGGTTTTTTGTCTTCAAATAGCACTAAAAATTTATCATTACTGTGAAGTATGATTATTGTAACACGTTTCATTCAAATAAAATTAATATGTGGAGGCACTCCAACATTTGCAACATCATCTAAAGGAATATTATTCTCCATGAGATCATTTAATTTCTCATTTACCTTATCTTGTAAACACAATGAAGCACATTGTGTTTTAGCATCGAATGCATCCGACGCTAAATATGACATTACATCTTTATATTTTTGACTCTTCCATATATCGTAGAATCGCTCCTCTTTAATATCACCAATGTGATGCTGGGAGTATCTTTTGTGGAAGAATGATCCACATGGTGCTACTACTCCCGTACCGGACATTTGAAGCATCAACGGTGTACCAAAACATTTAGAATACTTTCTATCTCTTCCAGTCCTGATTTTGGACCACTTCGCTTGTACAGAATATTCTTCATTAGAAATAGCTTCAGCAGTTTGGAGCAGTTCAGTGGCTAGATCACTGACATACCAACTGTAGTCTACACCTAATCTTCCATCTTCATCATCACTACAATGTTTGATAACAGTATAGTCTACTCCTAATTCCTTACCCAAGAGTGCTAGTGGTATTACTTGATCAGCATATTCTGGCATCAGAACCATTTGTAATCCAATTGTTATGTCGGATTTTCGTTCATACTTTAATTTTACGCATTCTTTAATATTACTTATTACCCGATCATATTTTTTGGATGTGGCTCCCATAATTTCGGAATAAGCATCAGGATCTGCAGCATCAAAATTGAAACGTAAATAAGTTAAATTATCAACTAGTTTTGGTATATCTGTTTTGCGTATGCGGTATCCATTTGTTCCAGAAGCTATGTCAATTCCATTATTTTTTGCTTTTACTATAAAAGGTATGTAATGAGGGCTTTCTGTGCTTTCACCATCGCTAACCAAACTAATTGCCCGAACGCCTTCTCCTTTTTTGTGGCCAATTTCAACACAGTCATCAAGGAATTGTTCATAAGTTGCCCAATCAACTGGTGCAGCTGGATTCTGTTGAAGCCCCGCGTAACAGAATGTGCAAGCATAGCTGCATTTCTGGGTCAGGGCCATATCGATGGTAATAGGTGCTACATGTTCACCACTTTTCCAAACATCTACTCTTTCCTTGTGAAAAGCTAGTTTAGTGGTATCCAAATGAAGGTTTTTCCTTGGATCACTTTCTGCGTTATATAGTTTACTATTTTTAATATCATCAATTTGCATTCGGATATTTTCCTCAACTTCTTTAACACTTCTGTCGAGAAACAAACTACTCATATTTGACTCCAAATATAGAATTTATCTGATTTACAATTTTATTTAACTCTTCATCTTTAAAATTTTTATCTCCTCTCATAGAATTTAACATATCAACGAGGTGATTTAATTTTCTTATCTGGTCTGAATTGGATTCATTTATCACGTTTTCATATTCATCGAGAGAATAATATTCTTCATACTTCAATATTTTTCTGTGTAAAAAGCTTCGTTTAGCTAAATACTTAGTTCTAGCATTTGATCCCTCACTTATACATTCTAAATAATAATAAATTGAGGAAAATGCTTTTCTGTAATTCTGGCCTAACCCAGATTTTCCAAGATTTGGTATTTTCTTTTTCATTCTACCTCATCTTTCGATGATTTCAATAATCATATTTTCTTTTAACTCCTCAATTGGTAGTAGAGGATGGGAGTCTTCTATTGGTCGTCCAAACAAGACTTTAGGATATAATTGTGCCCCTTGTTTCAAACTGACTTCAATTAAAATTGGCCCCGTTTTCTTAAATATAGCTTGCAGTTTATCAGCTAAATTAACTTGGTTATCGATTTTGATGGTATCGATTCCATATGCTTCAGCAATTCGTGTAAATTCAGGATCGGGTAAACCGTAATCTGGATTTGCTGCATGATATTTTCCTTGCAACCAGGCATCTTGTGTGCCTTGTATTATACCGTGACCATGGTTGTTTAATAAAAAGATTTTAATATCTAGTTTATGGCGATTTATTATTGCTAATTCCTGAATATTGATCTGTAAACCACCATCACCAGTTATACAAATAATTTGTTGATCTGGAGTAGCAGCGTAACGCGCACCAATGCTAGCTGGTAGTGAATAGCCCATAGGTGAATGGTTAAATGCAGAAAAAATCTTGGTAAATTCCCCCACCTCATAACCTTGCATAGTCCAAATGAGATTGCTCCCACAATCCGGAATTACTATTGATCTTTCATTCTTGAGGATTTGAGAGAGCTCTTTCATGAATACATATGGATTAACATTTTCTTTTTGTTCGTAATATTCGTTTAGACAAATTGGATATTTTGTCTTCCAATTCTGTATTTTTTCTAACCAATTACTACGGTTTTTTTCAACTATATTTGCACTTTTTTTCTTTAATTCTCTTATAAAAGTTTTTGTCGATACAGTACACAATATTTCTGTTTCCCATCCGAACTTTATGTATTTATCTTGCTCAGCTTCATCAAGATCAACAACTATTCTTTTTGCACTCCTTGCAAAGTTCTTAATATTTGAGCCTACTTCATGAGTGTCTAATCTTGTTCCCATTGCTAAAATTAGATCAGCGTTTTGTACAGCAAAATTTCCGTATCGGCTTGATGTTACTCCAAATGTGCCAACAAATAACTTGTCCTCATGCATGTAATAATCGATCGCGGACCAAGATAATGCAAATGGTATTTTTTTCGAATTAATTATTCCCTTTAATACCTCTAGCTCAGCAATTTCAACACCCCCTCCTAAAATGATGACTGGTCTTTCTGAGTTATTTATTAGTTCAATTGTCTTCTTTACATCTTTAGAAATTTCATCTCCTTTTCCTGATTTATTAACAGTGAATCCTTTCAACTGAGTAGGATCAATCTCCATCCTTTGCACATCATCACAAATATCTAAGAGGACCGGCCCTTTCCTTCCCTCTAAAGCTATATGGGTAGCTTTCTCTATTTCATATCTAATCTCCTCGGCTTTTGTAATTAATTTCGTATACTTTGTCACTGATTTATAAATTGAAATAACATCTGTTTCTTGAAATCCAATTTGCCTTGATTTACTTTCTCCTTTTAGTTGGGTTGACGGGACTTGTCCGGTAAGTATAATCATAGGAATTGAATCATAGTAAGCACAACAAACTCCTGTTAATAAATTCGTTGCACCTGGTCCACTTGTTACAACAGTGACGCCAATACCTTTTATTCTTGCATAGGCTTCAGCTGCCATCGCTCCTGCTTGTTCATGTTGGACTGCTACATATCCAATGTCTTTTCTTTTTGCAATTGAATCTATCATGTGAACAGCACATCCTCCTGTAAGAACAAATGCCGTGTCTATGCCGATACCAGCCAGAAATTGTGCTATATAATCTGATACTTTCATTTACTTACCTTTCCTTTTTCTTCAAAATGTAGAATCTGAATATAAATATTGTGTCCCTCTTTTATTTAAGAAAGAAGCAATTTTTTCTGAGATATATTCTACTTCATTCTTTTTTAAATATTGATTTATTGGAAGACTCAGTATCTTTTTTGATTGTTTCTCAACATTTATAAATTTGCTTTGATTTGTGGTAATTTTAACGAATGCAGGTTGCTGGTGAATAGGTATTGGGTAATGTACTTTACTTTCAATTCCATCCCTCAGTAATTCTTTCTGAAGCCGATTCCTACCTTCTACCTGAATCACAAAAGTATGGTAGGTATGGAATTCATCATGCCCTTCTATTGGTAGGATTACTGGGGAGGAGTTTAAACTTTTTATATATATATTAGCTAATTCTCTTCTTTTATGAATTATCTCATTCAACTTTCTTAATCTGTAATTTAAAATAATTGCCTGTATTGTGTCCATTCTGGATACATACCCAAACTCTTCAACGGTTTCTCGCTCTAGTATTCCATGATTTCTCATTTTCTTTATGCATGTGGCGATGCACTCATCGTTTGTTGTGATGAAGCCGCCGTCGCCGCAAGCATTCAGATTTTTCAACGGATGTGTTGAGAAGCAACCCACTTTACCCCAACTTCCTGCCAGTTTATTCTGATATCTTGCACCGATAGCCTGAGCCGCATCTTCGATCAAGGGAATATGGTATTTGTTCGAAATTGCTTCTAATTCCTCCATTCGAGCCATCCGTCCCGTGAGGTGCACTGGCATTATAGCTTTTGTCCTAGTGGTGATAGCTTTTTCAACTGATTTTGGATTTATATTTTGATCCGGTAGAACATCCACAAATACTGGTTTTGCTCCAATGTGAACGATCGCAGCGGTAGATGCCACAAAGGAGTTTGGGGGTGTAATTACTTCATCATTTCGTCTGATCCCCAATGCTACAAGGCCACATACCAAAGCGTCGGTACCACTATTCAAGGTGACGCAATAATTTACGCCACAGAGTTCAGCGATTCGCTGCTCCAATTTTTCGATTGCTTTTCCCCCAACATATTGACCACTGCTTAGAGCCTTGTCGATGATTGGTAACAGCTCACTTCTTTCAGCTTCCCATTGGGCTGATAGATTAACATATGGTATCTTCACGTAATTCTCCTCAAGATCCATAGAAGTTTGTGACTGTTCGGATGACAAAGTCCATCTCTTCTTTGGTCAGGTGTTGATCGCAGGGAAATGTGATAATTCTTTGGGTGTGAGCATCGGTTACAGGGAAATCCCCTTCTTCGTAACCTAAATGAGCCAAGCCGGGTTGCCGATAGATGGGTACTGGATAGTGGACTTTTGCCTCGATGCCATGATCCAAACAGTACTGTAACAATTCATCTCGTTGCTCAGCAAATACAATGTAAAGGTGATACACTACTCTGAAATCTTTAGGTCTTGGTGGTATCTGAATTCCCTCAATCTTGCCCAGTTGTTCATCGTAGTAGGCTGCGTTTACAATTCGCTTCCTTGCGATATCTTCTGTTTGTGGGATCAACCAGTTGCCAACTATTGCTTGAATCGTATCCAACCTTGAGTTGTAGCCCATTAATCCGACTGTATCTCGGTCAACCAATCCATGGTTACGTAGCAGCCGTAATTGTTGATTCAATCCATCATCATCTGTGACTATGACTCCCCCATCAGACCAGACGTTGAGGTTCTTGAGTGGATGTAGGGAAAAAGCCCCTGCTTGTCCCCAAGTCCCCGCATTCTTTCCGCCGATTGCACCCAGGATCGATTGACACGCGTCTTCAACAATGGGTAACTGGTACTTTTGAGCAATTGGGAGGAGTTTTCTCATATCTGTCATGTAGCCTGTGAAATGTACAGGCACGATCGCCTTACTCTGAGGACTAATGACAGCCTCTAATTGATCGACATCCATGCAGAAGGTGTCATCACAATCAACAAACACTGGTCTTGCTCCAAGCTCAGCAATCGCCCCAACGGTAGCTACAAAAGTGTTTGCGGTTGTGATTACTTCATCACCATGACCTATTCCAAGCGCTTTCAATGACAGCTTGATGGCATCTGTTCCAGAATTCACCCCAATCGCAAATTTTGTCCCGATAAGCTTCGCAAAATGCTGTTCAAATTCTTGTAACGGTTTGCCAAGTGTAAAATCTCCAGTTGGAACAAATGCTTTGAGTTCTTCCCAGAGATCATCACAGTTACCGAATTGCTGGGCTAAGTAGGAATAGCGTACTTTCATGTTTATTTAAGTTGAATGTTTTGCATGCGCTTGATGTTGAAATAGCTTTCATTTGTCAGCGAGTCTGGCAGCAAACCGCTCTCAAAGGCTTTTACCAAATCTTCCGCTGCTTCCCGAATCGAGTGCCGGGCTACAAAACCCAGTTCCTGACGGATCTTCTCTGAAGAAATATGATAAGAACGGTTGTCATCTGTTGGAGTTACCGTTAGTCGAACATCTTGACCGATCACCGATCGAACTGTTTCTGCCAGTTCAGTAACCGATTGATTCTCGTATCCTGCATTAAAGATCTGACCGGCAATTTTCTCAGTTGGTGCTTCCAGCAATGCTACATAGGCCTGTACCATATCAGTGATATGGATATTTGGCCTCAGTTGGCTTCCACCAAATACAGTGATCTCCCGCTTGTGATAGGCCAGGTTTGTCAAGATGTTGACCACCACATCCAAGCGTTGCCTTGGTGAGTAGCCACATACCGTGGCGGGTCGGATGGTCACTGTCGTAAAATCCGCTGACTGGTATTCAGCAAGGATCTTTTCACAATCTGCCTTGAAGCGGGAATAGTCCGTCAGCGGTTCCAGCACCATTTCCTCATGGACATTTGGCGCTTCCTTGACCCCGTATACACTGGAGGAAGAAGCATAAATAAAGCGTTGAATACCAGCGTCCTGACTTCTTTCCACCAAGGGGCGAAAAGCCTCCAGGTTGATGCTACGGCCCAGATTCGGATTGAGCTCAAAGCTAGGATCATTAGAGATACAGGCCAGATGAATTACTGCATCGTGACCAGGCAGAGTCTTTCGAAGCAACTCTTGATCACGAATGTCTCCCTGAACCACGGTTAAATTTTCATGTTGAGGCAATACCTCTGCCCCGTAGATCATTAGATCTAGAACCGTAACTTCGAAGCTTTTTTTAAGTAGATATGGTACCAATTGCGCACCCACATAGCCAGCTCCACCAGTAATTAATATTTTCTTACTTTCAACCATTATTTGTTTATTAGAATTATGAAGTTAGGATCTAAGCATTATATTGTAAACAAGTAATCTCAAAGTGATTTTACTACATTTTTTGGATTGCTATAGCACGATTTTTTCATTGTAGCCTCGCTGAGTTTGCCTGAGTCTACGTGGTTGGCATGGTCGAGTCGTTTAGACAAATGCGTCAACCACAAATTCTTTAGAATTCATTTTTTTTCAATTACAACAAAAACTTCATTGGTTGGTATTTTCACCAAATCAGGCAAATTAACAAAATCTATATATTGTTTGTAATTATCAGGAACAGTTCTTAATAAAATGTTCATGTAAACAGTTTTATCTTAAAACATAAAATATGGCTCAAAACTTCTCATTCTAAAATTTGCAATTTCTCCTGCGATTTCTAATGCCTCTCGTGTCCAATAAGTCAAATGTTCTGGAGGTTTATATCTAAATGGAATTCTTGAATCTACATCAACAGTCGTTAAAATCAGAATCCCCCATTCTAAGATATGAATTTAACTCAAATAAATACTGCTTGGGATCAATAACATGTTCTATACAACCCCAAGAAACGATTGCATCAAACCACTGCTTTCTAAGTACAGATGTGTCATTATCAGATGTATACTTATCGTAGGATAAGTAATTATAACCATTCTTGTTTGCGTATCGAACAAATGCGTTTTTCCCACTTCCAAAATCTAATATTTTGCTTGATTCATCTAATCCTAATCCAAAAATTACTTCTTTATTCTTTTTCGCATTAGCCATGATGACATGCTCTTCTGCTCGAATATCTTTGTAATCACTATAAAAGAGGTTTAAATCAGAGTCAGAAGGCATTGGACAGCAGAACTCTAATCTACATGATTCACATTTGTGAACAGTGTATTTTCCATATATTTCATCATCAATATTTTTGATAGGGAAGGATTTTGATTCGCAGACGATACATTGTCCCATAGTCTTTTTTTATATTGCTTAAGATTTACGCAAAAATTTGAACCAGTCCTCGGTAGCGGTTGCAATTTTATCAGGAGTCCAGACCGGAGCTTCTCGCCAGTAGTCGATATTTTTGAGGATTTCTACAACCCCTTGTTCGATCGGAACTTGGGGTTGCCAGTCCAAGTCCTGTCGAACTTTTGTTATGTTGGCAAAAGTACAGTCCGGCTCTCCAGGGCGTTTCGGGATATATGTCTTTTCTCCTCCAAGCAATTCTACTAAACGATTGACAGAAACAGTAGCTCCACTCCCCACGTTGTAAGTTTTTCCAGACTGGTTTGACCTGGCAGCTGCCAGTATAGCCTTGGCAACATCAGTTACATAGGTAAAATCCCGGGTCTGGTTACCATCACCAACTACTGTAAAAGGCTTTCCAGCCAGCTTTTGAGCCAAAAAAACCCCGAAGACTGCACCGTAGGTACCTGAAGTACGAGATCGAGGTCCGTAAACATTGAAGAAGCGCAACGAAAGCGCTGGCAACTCATAGACTTGGGCCCAGTGCATGACCAATTCTTCTCCAAGACGCTTGGTCAGTGCATAGGGATACTGAGGTCGAATTGGAGCCGTCTCAGGTGTTGGATACTGGTCAGGTATTCCATAGCAGGAAGAAGAGGCCGCATAAATAAATTTGCTGATACCTCTTTCTTTAGCAGCTTGCAAAACATGGAAAGTACCATCTACGTTGGACTGAAAATAAGCTTTGGGTTGTTGAATGGAGGGTACAATATCGGCAAGCGCTGCCAAGTGAAACACCCAGTCCACTCCTTGGAACTCATCTTGCCATGACCCTTCAATTGATAGATCACACTGTATCAGTCGCACCTGATCTGCCACATAAGCCAGGTTGTTGGGTCGACCTGTGCTGAAGTTGTCCAGCACTGTCACTTCATGATTTTCGGCAATCAGTAAATCAACAAGATGACTGCCAATGAACCCAGCTCCACCAGTGACCAATGTTTTCATTTGTGTGGTTGCTCTGAATTAATTTTGGATGACCAACTTCAAAAAATGCTCTGTCAGTGATTGCTGAATCCGATCTTGGCGCACTGGCAGATTGCCTACCGTCTGCACAGCCAGGCTAGCCATGCAGGCTCCCAACGCAGCAGACTCCATCAGAGAGTTGCCTGCACAAAGACTGACAGCCATGCAGGCCAAGAGGGAATCTCCTGCTCCAGCGACATCGACGGGGTTTGTACACAGTGCTGGGAAATGCTGACGGTTGATGAAGCCATCTTTCTCAGTGGCATACGCAATAAATCCCTCGGCGCCAAGTTTGATGAGCAGATGTTTCGTCTCACTTTGCTGCATCAACATGTTCGCCACCCATTCAACACCATCATCCCGATTACTCAGGGCAATCCGTGCTTCTTTTTCCGTTGGTGTCAGTAGATCGAAATTTTGAAATCTGCTCACATTACCAACTTGGCTGCTGCACTGGAGATCGCCAAACAATTGCAGGCCATACTGGTGCTTTAGTGACTGCAATTCGTTCAGAATGTTTTCAGTGATCACCCCGTAGACAAAATCACTGACCAGGATTCCATCCAACTTTGGAGCCAACTCTCTGAGTTGTGAGATCAGTTGAGTCTCAATTTCTACTGAGAGACCCTGCTCCTGCAGACGGCTAACACGGAAGAGTTTCTGGTTCTCAACCATGTAGCGGATCTTGAAGGTTGTGGGTCGACTAGGGTCGGGGATTAGGCTGTTGGATACCCCGTATCGTTCGAGCTGCTGCCTCACAAGTTGTGCATTCGGATCCTGGCCAACTACTGAGAGGTAACTACACTGAGCACCCAGTGCCTGGGCATGAGCCGCAACAATCGCTGCCCCTCCAAGATATTCCCGAGCCTTGAGTTCTCGAACAACCAACACTGGAGCTTCTGCGCTCATCCCTAGGGCATCACAGGCGATATACTGATCAACAATCGTATCACCTAGAACAAGAAGACGACTCTGCTGAAATCGATTCAAGGCCTGGTGGAGCTTTGATAGATCCAGTTGCTGCCGCTGACAAGCTTGCTGGAATTGCTCCCAACGTTCACGCTGAAGATCTCGCGGTTCTTCACTTAGCAGTTCTGTAGTGGCATAGTGGGTTTCTCCCGCATGATAGACGACCTTGCCACCAACCGCTCGCAGCATCTTGATTGACTCTTGTAAGAGTCCCTGTTGCTCTTTCTCGAACTCCTTGCCCAACACCAGCAAATTTGGCCGCAGCACTTGGACTGCCTCTGCCAAGTCTCCTCTGTCCAGAATCAGGACACCATCGACAATTTGCAACCAAGCCAGACCAAGTGCCCGTTCTCGTGCAGAAAAGAGATGCGAATTTCTGGAGTGGGTCAACATCTGATCGCCCTGTACTGCAACAATCAATTGCTGTCCAAGGGACTTAGCGTGTTCCAGGAAGCGGATGTGCCCTGGGTGAATGATGTTGAAGTGACCATAGCACAAGACTATCTGCTGACCACTAGGCAATGAAAATTGTGACTCGGCCTCAGAGAGTCGCCAAATCTTTTGTTCAGGTGACATTTAACTCTCGCAGCCCCTGATGAATTGGATGCTCGAGAAACTGTGCTTGCCATGCATCGGCTTCACTCCAAAGGGCTGTTGGTCTTGGATCCGACTGTGCCTGTAGGAGTGATTGGATCGTCCCAATATCTCGGTGCAGTTGAGGGTTGTGCCACGTGGCAATTCGCCCCAAATAGTTTGGTAGCACTTGAGTACTGAAGTCATTGATTTGAGGCTGTGTCAACAACCAATTCAGTAATTCGGGTTCTAACAAATAGACTGCCGCATTGGCTCGGGTTCCTGAAGGATTGGTTACCTTCTCATGGAAAGCCTGCACCACCCCATCGTCATCTACTTCAACAATTCCGCACGATTGTGGCGACTCCGTATCAAAAGTCATCATCGTCAGCGCAGTTTCTTTGGGCCGTCCATGTTGGTGGAATTCCAGAAAATCTACGAAGTCGCACTGACACCAGTTGTCGGCATGTACAAGCAGTGTTGTCTGCGTTTTGAAAAAATCGGCATGAGCCCGCAGGGTTCCGGCTGTTCCAAGCAATTCTGTTTCTTTTACAGTTCTGACCCAATCTCGAAATCTAGGACGAGCCAGAAAACACTCAACAATCTCTGGCAGATAGTGAAGATTCACAAGAACCTCACGCATGCCAGATCGCCAGAGGGTCTCCAGCCAGTACTCCAACAGGGGCCTCTCTCCAATCGGCATCAGGCACTTGGGCCAGTGTTCAGTCAGTGGTTGCAAGCGTGTTCCCAGCCCTGCAGCCAGCAACAGCGCGCGTACTTCACTCAAGACCCTATATCCTGCTTCTGTTCAATCAAGTAATCGATAATTGCCAATAGCCATACGTGGTGTGTCATCTCCACGATGTTGTAAGCCGTGCTATCCACCCAGAGATTGACATCTCCCAGAGTTCTCAAGGGGTTGTCAGATCGAAATCCTGAGAGAGTCAGGATTGGCAGTCCCATTTCCTGAGCTTGCTTGGCGCCGTTGAGCATATTGGATGACTGTCCACTGCTGCTGACCAGGATCACCAGGTCGCCCTCATCAGCGTAGAACTCTAAAGCTTTGGCAACCCAGTGTTCGTAGCCATAGTCGTTGGCAAAACAGGTGAGTAGATCGGCTTCGTTGAAGTTGATCGCTCGCATCCCGGCTGCCTTGGTCAAGTCAACAGTCACATGACTGGCCATTGCGGCACTCCCACCATTGCCTACACAGATGATTTTGTGCTTTTGTTGATGTGCCTGGGAGGCAAGTTGGGCTGCCTGCTCCAAATCTGCCATATTGACAGTCTGTAGTCGATTGTGGAGATGCTCAAAGTAGTCCTTGAAGTAACTGGAATCAGGCATGGAGTGTATTCTCTGGTCTGATAGTTTTAGCTCAGCTTGCTTTTTTTAATACTTGATCTGGGGTTCCTACTTCTACGATCCTACCCTGCTCCAATCTACAGATCTGATCACAGTGCTGGACGGTGGTCAAACGGTGGGCAATCACGATCATCGTCTTTTGTCCCTTGAGTCGCTGAATCTCCGCAACGATCTCTTTTTCGGTTTCGTTGTCCAGTGCGCTGGTCGCTTCATCCATCACCAGGACATTTCGTCCGTGATAGAAGGCACGTGCCAAAGCGACTCGCTGGCGCTGCCCTCCCGAGAGACGTACCCCACGCTCCCCTAAAATAGTATTCACCCCTTGCGGAAGTTGTTCAACCAGTTCAGTCAGTCGGGCTTGCCTCAAAGCTTCTCGCAGCCTGGTTTTATCAATTTCCGATTCTGCTTCACCCAGAGCCACGTTGCAACGTAAGCTGTTATCAATCAAAAAGACCTGCTGGGGTAGGTAGGCTATCTGGGAGCGCCACTCCTCCAATTTTTGCTGCAGTGGCTGTCCGTTGAATTCCATAGTTCCAGACTGAGGTTCCAGCAAACCAAGCAAGACATCCACCAGCGTAGTTTTACCACTTCCTGAAGGTCCCACGAGTCCTATCGATTCTCCTGCTTTGATTTCCAGACTCAAGTCCTGCAGGGCGGCCTGTTTAGTTTGAGGATAGGAGTATTGAACATTTTCCAGTTTCAATGAAGCAAAGAATTCTCTGGTATGAGCAACACGGTTGCTTTTTTCAGTTGATTCCTTCAGTTGCTTTACATCAGCATACAGACGAGAGATACCATCTCGATTGTAGCGTAGTGCGTTCAAATTGCTGGCCAGTAAAGTCGCTATGGGTAACATACGAATCGCCGCCACGCCGAACAGGCCAAGTGTTCCCAAAAGGATGCCTGTAGATGCTTCAGATTGCAGTGTTATCAGGATCAGAAGAACCACAAAAACCACCAATACTGCCTCCAGCAGTGCACGGGGGATACTTTGGATCAGTTGGTAGCGGCGTTCATTGAAAGCAATATCCTCAGCTCCACGTTGAACTTGCTGATGGAAGTAGGGTTCCTGGCCAAGAATGCGAATCTCCTTGAGGCCCTCCAGGCCTTCATGGACTCCTTTGACCATTCCTTGGGCTGCTTGATTTAGCCGGATTCCATAGTCCCTTATTCTCTTGCGAAAAAGGCGATCGCAGGCAAGCAAAGTTCCACCAACTAATAGCAATAGTAAACTCAATGCAACTGCATTCTCCCAGACCAGCAAGCCTAGAATGACCAACGCCACCAAGGCATCACTGATCGTTCGCAGGAATTGTTGCAATACCCCTTGAAATTGGCCAGTCAACTGTTGCACAGAGTGAATGTATTCCGCAGAGTTGCGCTGCAGGTAGACCGAGTAAGGCAAATGCTGGTAGGCATGCATCAGCCGGGAACGCAACCGAATCTGCTGATTTTGGGCAAAGCGGATGATCAGGTTATTGATACCCAGAACTACGAAAGCTTTCCCAAGGAACAATACTACTAGTAGTCCACTCAACGAGATCAATAGAGCCTGTCGACCACCATCCCAATTCAGCAAAGCCAGTAGTTCACTAAGTCTACCCTGTGTCATTGAGTCCGGTTGCGTCACCAAGGTGATATAGGGTGCGATTAGGCCTAACCCTGCCAGATCCAGCATGGATGCTCCCAAAAATAGCACCACCAGCGCAGGCAACTTTCGTTGATCAGCCCCGACTAGAGTCAGAATTTCATGGAGGTACTGGAGAGCAGCTTTCACTTCAGGATTGACGCTTAAATTTGGGGGGTCATGTGAAATTTCGTAGATTTTTTTGCCAACACCTCATTGGCCTCACGATGTCGAGGCAGCGGTTTACTGTTTCCCTCCTCAAGTATTGGAGTGACCACGAATCAGTACTAAGCTGTTGTTTGACATCCTAAATTACTATTGAGGAAATTTAAGAAATGTAAAGTCTATTGTTCAATATTTGAACAAATTGTAATTGAGACTGATCCAGTTGAATTCAATGAAGGAAATTTTGCGGATAGGGAAAGATTGCAACCATAAGCTCACAAAAACTTCATCAGGGTGACTAACAATCCCACTTGGGCCAAGAAGATTCCTGCAATAATCCACTTCCATGCCTCTACTTTGGCTTCGGCAATATCTTTTACCAACTCTGCAGTGATTCGAGCCCGGCCTAGTTGTGTTTCCTTGCTCAGCAATTCGATATCCTGTTTCACCTCTTTACGCAGTGATTCGATGCTCTCTTGAGCCTCTTTGCGTAACTCGGCAATTTCCTTTTGGAGGCTAGCGATGTCTTGCTTCGTTGCCAAATCATTTTCAATCAAAGTTCGCAAGGCATCCACTTGCACTTCAGTCTGTTGCTCGGTGAACCCCGCCTTTTGCAATTTCCTCGCATAGTCGGACGTGTCAAAAATCACCATGACAACTCCTTCTTGTTTCCGAACACCAGCTTCGAATTAGAATCGACGAAAACCGTATCTCAGGCAAAGGAAGAACGTTTAGGTTTCGCAGTTTTTCATCGATAGCTTTTGCCCCTAATCCAGTACCTGTCTATATGAGGTTCATAGACCTAGCCATCTTACATCGATTTGCAATCTTCTCTGTTGAAACAGATCGACGGTGAGGGAACCTATTCTTTCGAAAAACTCACCAATAGTTGTTGACGAACCGTTTTAGCCTGTTGCAAAAGGTCTATAAATTTTTAGCGAAAACATCCCATCTTGAAAATCAAAGTCTGGTTCTCTTTCGCTGCTTTGTTTCGCCGTTTCAATGATCTTTAAGGTCCCACTTCCCCCAATTCTCAAACAAGCCCATCATGTAAAAGATCTTTGCGAGAAGTTTGTTCCCCGGCCTGGACGGATGATGGCGCTTGAGTGCATCCAGGGTAATCGTGGGAGAGAACAACTGAGCCGGATTGTAGAAGCGGATGAAAGATGGGCGAACTTCAATCGTGGATTTGACATCCATCCGATAATCACGGTGAACGATCAAGTTGACCAAGGCTTCTCGCAGCATTGCCCTTGGGAGTTCAAAGTACTCTGTCCCGGCTTGTTCACCTTTCAGATAGCTTTTGCGCAGAGAATTCAACAAAAATCCTTGGGCATCTGCAAATACCTTCAGTAAGTTGCCCATATACTCCTGCTCATTGCTCATCTCATCGTAACTTGTATCCGATGGAAAGCTGGCGACCTTGATTTCGTAGTGACCCGGGAAGAATCGTGCTGGGTGCTTACCAAACAGCAAGACGGCAGCATTCGTGACAGAGCCTTCCTTTACCAAATCAAGCTTCTCCAACACTTGGTCAGTGGGCAAGTAGAGGTTTTCGTTGAAGTCCCGGACAGCATTGGCGATCTCCATGAAGTTATGGACGCTCGTCTCATCAATGTCCGCAATCGTTGCTCCATGGCAGGGCTGGAAGTCAAAACCATAGCCATTTTTTCGTTGCTGGAGTAGTAGGTGATACTGTTCTTGGCTCAGCTGCTGAGTCGTCTTACCAACGCGGATGTAGGGTCTACCGTAGGCTACATGGGGCTTGAGCGGGCTATGCTCCACACAGACTCGCACACAGAATTTCCCCTCAAATTCAACCCTCTCCACTTGTAGATAAAGTTTGGGATCAGTGTTGAGCTTGATCGAGTTGGCGACATTCTTCAACGTGTCGTCCGTGACTGTTTGCCCAATGATCTTCCCATCATCTGCAACACCAAATTAAAGAATGCCCCCCTTGTGATTGGCGAAAGCACGCAGCGTTTGAATAGCTTCTTTCAGCAACGAGGTCGAACGTTTGAACTCGATGCCTTCGGATTCACCTTTTGCTAATTCTTGGTGGAAGTCATTCATGTGTTTCGAAAGTTGAGGAAGCTATCACTTCCAGATGTTTCAGCTGGGGAAAAACACGTAAAGTGTTTATGAATCACCATTTCAGCAGATGCACCAAGCGAATGATCACTCAATTTTGCCTTGGCCGATGTGCATCTATAGAAGCACTGTGTTGTAAATGGGCGTTCTTACCCAATTGGAGTCACATCGGGTCAAACAAACTCAGTCCAACGTTATGGACGATGGGAAGGAAGGGATGATATCAGACTTTGGCAACTTCTACGTTTGGCTGAAAAAATGTAGTTTTTGACTCTCATCACAAATCCAATATTCCAGTGCGCCAGCCTGGAGGTAGAGCCCTCTTTTTTTCTGCATTTGAGCCATAGTGTTCCCTGGTGACATCACCTCGACACATATTTCTGGAGCGATATTAGCGCGCTATCAGAGATTGTTTGCCGACGTCGCTCAATTGTGATCCAGACCACATCTGGAGAACGCACACCATCTTCGGTAAGAATGGGGAATTCAGGAGGACTGAATCCATCCGGACGATGTTGCATCAGTAACCGCTGAATTTCATAGACCACAAAAGCGTGCTGAACCTTGACAGCATTCATAAGCAGTTCTCCATCTCCATTCAACTCTAATTTGTACGGAAGATCCTGCAGTTGTGGGTCCTCACAAACTGCGTCCCAGGTCCAACTCATGATTGCCTACTTGGTTGCAAGTTCGTTTTGTTCTAGGAAAGAATTTGAAGCTGCTGGCTGAATTGAGGACAGCTTCGAATTCCATAAAATTTGTCTTTAAAGCGTGTGAACCACCTCCACCACAATCACTGAAACAGGTGCTATTTCATTTAACTCCGTCATCAACTCAACTTCACACTCTGCCTTGGCTTCCACTGGGTCTCAATACGGATCATGAACTAACACCTCACAACTATACTCTTTGAGTTCCCGTAGGGTGTCCAGCACCTTCGAATTGCGCAGATTGATGTCTTTAAGGAAGTGGCTTCACCTGCACTACATCTATGTGGAACAAATTCAATACAATGGTTTGATTTTATTGATTCCCTCATACTGACGAACCCGTTCCCAGTCTGTCATCAGCTCTTTCTGATGAAAACTAGCCCATTCGATCACCAAACCCAGCGTTCAAGGAGGGAATTTATTGGCTCTCACAGAAAGAGTCAGAGTGTCAATCTCTGCTTTTGCGACCAAGAAACTGGCTGATTTCCATCATAGAAGTATTCGTGAACCTGAAAGTCTAAAGACCAAAATTTACGTAAACTCTAAATCTACTTCGCTGGAATCACCATAGGTTTCAATCCCCAGTTCCTGCGCAAGCTCCTGGGCACGCGGACGAATGAATGGAGAGACCAGAATCTTGCAGCCTGCCGTACGTTGATGATGCTTCTCGTAGAAAGCGATCTTGCGAGAGAAAACGTAGAGCTGGGAACGATCGGTAGAAGATTTCAGCTCGAAGATGATCAGCGTCCCATTGCGAACGATGATGTCGAGCTCGATTTGGTCGGGCCTGCCGAAGACCTCCCCAGCGTCGTCATACTCGTTGATGTTCAAGACCTCGACACCAAAACTTTCTGTCAGCACAGCAGCCAAGGCATGCCGAAAGGCTCTCTCTGACCCAATTCCCCAACGAGCACCGAGAGCACCGATCTTGCGGTTCAGCCTACTCTTTTGCTCCCCGACCTCTAACCACAGGCGCTTGTTCTGCTCGGTTTGTTCGGCCCATTTGCGATCACTCTCGGCCTTGGACTCCTCCCACTTGCGGTTTTGCTCGGCCCATTTGCGATCACTCTCAGCCTTGGACTCTTCCCACTTGCGGTTTTGTTCAGCCCATTTGCGGCTTTGTTCTTCCCGGTCACGGCGAAGTTCCCCAAGAAGCTGATCAAAGCGACTCTCTGTTTGCTGACGATTCGCATAGCGCTGCGCAGTCAAGCGCTCAATCCAGCGCTCTAACTCCGGGCTCTCTTCCAACAAAGCTGGTAATTGTTCTTTCACCAGCTGGACAATCTCTTGTTTCTCCATCACTACTTTTTTGAGAGGTTAGCTAGTCTTGAAGCTAATGTCTGTACTCCCAATTGCCGGTAGGAGCCTTGGGACGCTGTAGCTAAGTCCATCAGCACGAAGTTCTTCACGAAGGACTCAAGATTGGATTTGTACCAGTTTTTGCCCACTCAGTCGATAACTCTGTTGGGTATGAGGACATTGGGCCTCCTTGTGCCCACTCAGTGGTAAATCTAGTTGCTCACCATACTCACTCATCCAACCAATTTGCCGAGCAGGAACACCAACCATCAGCGCATAGTCTGGGACATCTTTGTTGATCACCGCTCCGGCTCCAATGAAAGCATAGCGTCCGATCGTCACCCCACAGACCACCGTACAGTTGGCTCCCAGAGTTGCTCCCTGCCTGACCAGAGTATTGCGGTATTCTTCTTTACGGACAATCGCCGCTCTTGGATTGTAGACATTGGTGAAGACCATGCTGGGACCACAGAAGACGTCATCTTCCAAGGTGACGTTGTCATAGACCGAAACATTATTCTGGATCTTGCAGCGACTGCCAATCACCACCCGGTTTCCGACAAAGACGTTCTGACCAAGTGAACATCCTTCCCCAATGATGGCTCCTGAACAGACATGGCTGAAATGCCAGACCTTGGTGCCTTCCCCTATGGTCGCACCTTCATCAATGATGGCGCTCTCGTGTTGCCAATAACTTAAAGCCGCCATACGCGGATCCCACGCTCCTCTGATGCTGCTTTTGGTGCAATTCCTTTGACATCCACCACGACCCCGCCAGGGATTAGTTTGTCTCGCCACTGATCCACTCCCCACTCCCTGTACAACTGATGAGCCACTGCCAGCACGACTGCTGATACTTTTGGCGAGTTCTCCAAGTTCCGCATCAACTCTACCCTGTACTCTGCTTTTGCTTCTGCAGGATCACAATGGGGATCATGCACCAACACCTCGCAACCATAGTGCTGGAGTTCCTGGATGATGTCTGGGACACGCGAGTTGCGCAAATCTGGGCAGTCTTCCTTGAAGGTCAACCCAAGAACAAGCACCTTCGCACCAACTGCACCAATTCTTACCTTGGCGAGTTCCTGCACGGTACGGCAGGCAATGAAAGTTCCCATCTCATCGTTGATCCGTCTCCCAGAAAGAATCACCTGTGGGTTGTAACCCGCTCGCTCTGCCCTGTGTGTCAAGTAGTAGGGATCAACTCCGATGCAATGTCCCCCGACCAGCCCTGGCTGAAAGGGGAGAAAATTCCACTTGGTACCGGCAGCTTCCAACACTTCTCGTGTGTCGACTCCAAGCCGATCAAAAATTAAAGCCAATTCGTTGACAAAGGCGATGTTTAGGTCACGCTGGGCATTTTCAATCACCTTGGCCGCTTCAGCTACCTTGATCGAAGAGGCCCGATAGACCCCAGCCTTTACAACAGAGCCATAAAGATCAGCGATTCGCTCCAAGGCTGCTGGCGTCGAACCTGAGACGACCTTGCGAATCGTAGTGAAGGTGTGCTGCTTGTCCCCTGGATTGATGCGCTCTGGTGAATACCCCAACGTGAAGCCCTGCGCTTCCGACTGCTCCTCAGCCGAGCCAGTCGAGTACTTCAATCCTGAAAGTCGCTCCAATACAGGAGCACAGTCTTCTTCGGTACAACCTGGGTAGACTGTCGATTCATATATCACCAGGTCTCCAGCCTTGAGAATCTTACCAACTGTTTCGGTGGCCTTGAGCAAGGGATTCAGATCGGGTTGCTTCGCCTCGTTAATCGGAATTGGAACTGCGATGATGTGAATTGAGGCCTGACGAAGATCCTCTGGGTTTTCGGTGAATGATAAATTTGCTTGCTGGAGTTCTTGATTAGAGACTTCACCGGTTCGGTCATGCCCTTGACGAAGCTCTGCCGAGCGAGTGGTGTTGATGTCAAAGGCGATGACTGGTCGATGCTGACCGAAGGCCACTGCGACGGGGAGTCCCACATAGCCAAGCCCAATGACCGAGATAGTTTCTGGATACAAGGTAAAGTAAGTCAGCAAGATGGTAAAGAATTTTGTTCAAAAATTGAACATGCGGAGGGTGTGCCAAAAAAGTGAACCGTGGTGTGGTATTCATGATAATTTCGAGCAATCTCATTTGGGCCAATTTTTGGCGGCCACCATAAACTTGCTAAGATTCGTTCAACTGTCTGGGCACCAGTTTTGATTGAAGTTCAATCAATTGTGATTTTAAGTCTGGGAGATCATACTGGATAATTTGCCAAAAAATATTCTCGTCTACACCAAAATAACCGTGGATTAAACGATTACGCAGCCCGATCATACCCCTCCAATCAATATTAACACTTCTATTTTATAAAGATTCTGGAACTTGACTTGCCGCTTCTCCTAAGATTTTTAAATTGCGGATCACAGCATCAACAGTCTTGCGATCATCGATGAACCTTTTGATGTCCAGACTGTTGGTGTAGCGACTTATTGCCTCAATTGCATCCAGCATATCTTCTAGAAATAAGTTGTGGTCACGCTTCGACATACTCTACATCTTCTAACACGGATGCACGTCGATTTTCTTTTATTGCCATCAAAGTAACCAAATCAACAGGCCTTCCCAGAACCTCCTCCAAGTAATCTGCCAGGTGAATAAACAGGAGTCCGACGGGTCGTTCAAACTCAACTAAAAGATCCACATCACGAACAATTTGCTCATCTTCTCGAACTAGCGAACCAAAGAGGCCTATTCGACGTACACCGTATTTATGCTTCAACTCACCGCGAATTTGGCGTAATGCATTTTTGATTTCTTGTTTGGAGGGCTGCTTTGCAACTGATGGCATACTTGGTCTCCCGACTTATAAAAGTTCATGGTGACTTCAACGAACACAACTTTTTCAATCACAGGAATTTCGTATCCCCATATATGTATCGCTTCAATCATGCGCAGGCATTGGCCAAAAATTTGGATCCAAAATGTTATCTTCAGAAAATGGGCAATGTTGTAGGAAGTTGGATTTTACCAAGCTCGTTTCCAGTTCTGCTTTGATCAAAGCTCGTTGATACGCTGTGCTAACTTTCTGTGAAAATGTGTCTTTCCGGCTCGGGCTGTCTTCGAGCAAATCCTCAATCTGAGCACGCTGCTCCAGGATTGTCAGACGCCAGCTGTTATTTTGCAGAGTCGGCTGAAATTGCCATTTGAGTAGGTGTAGCAATAGCACGATCAAGCGATTTTGAAGTTGTCGATGTTCGGCTACGGCTCATGCCTGCGAGTTCCTCAAAAAGGTGTGCTGTGTCAAGTTTTTTCCAATTTCCTGAGGTGAGCACCTGCTTCTGCGGCTCCAGCCAACTCAAGTAATCGTGTTCGTACAAGTTCTCGTGCGACATTTTGTGTTCCATTGATGAAGAAATCTTCTTTCAAATCACGCACACGGACCTGAAACTGTGCTGGCCCTTGATGAGTTACAAATACCCGAAAATCAAGCCACAAATCCCTCTATACTAAACCACCCAAGATTTTCAGCGCGAGTGCTCTAAGTACATATAAAGGGACGACATTTTCAGCGCCCTTTACGCTCTGTGCGAATCAATTCAGCTGAAGAAGTTTGAAGATTCTTCGTGTGCTTTTGGAGAGCTCTATGATCGGGCAAAGTGCAACGCTGCGTCATGCGTGGAACCTGCTCAACCGGCTTGCAATGTTGGCTAATCACCAACTCACTCTCATCTGCTACTGGTTCATCTAGGTGAACAGGATGGGCTGACATCTCCAAGATATTGGTCTTTTTCACGGCTAACTCTTATGGCTAAATTACTCATCTGCACTACCTTTTTCCTTACTTGATACCGAATCAACTCAAAAAATCCTGCTAAAACATGAGTTGTCCAACTCTTTGAGTATGCTCTTTCAAGGGTTTCGGCAACGAATTATAAATGGACAAAATCTACTCAGTAGGGCAACAGCAGATTTTTAATCGCTTCACTGAGCTCCAATTGATGCCTGTGGGTTAGATATTCGCCTTTCAGACTCAGTTCAATATCAGAACTTTCTGTGGCAGTACCTTTGGCTCGTGATCAATAAAACCATACCACTTGAACCTCTGGATACTCAGCAAATACCGGCTGCAAACGCTGAGTGGTCCCTAGGGTGGGTCCAAATAAGCCTTTCATTGACCAACTGCTGAGAGTCGCTGAAGCGTTCCCCGAAGTCTTTGGGAATGAGCATGGTAGCGATTACGGATGTTAGCCAAATTTGCTGCGCAGTCTCTGCGGTATAGATATGAACCTTCAAATTACGATCTTTTAGCATTGGCGTCCGTA
>JACLAD010015680.1_pt1 | contig 22503 bp, 26 predicted proteins | sample 8027901 | NCBI WGS metagenome assembly JACLAD01 (sample SAMN15725071, study PRJNA655200) | protist metagenome | isolation source: fluorescence activated cell sorting (FACS) single amplified genomes of... | place: Spain: Blaines Bay Microbial Observatory, Mediterranean Sea | collected 2016-07-05 | reverse complement strand
GGGATTATTTTTTCTGATTACACTTACCAAAATAGTAGTATACTTTTTTTCCTTAATTATATCAAAAAATAAAAAAATTTGAAGTAACTACTACAGTTTATAAATTAACAAGAAGAATACAGTTGCTCCCTGAATCAAGTTAGACACCTTGCAAAATAATTAGTACGATTAAATATATTGATCACCTACCGTTATTATAGTTTCTTTAAGATCTCTATCTGGAGTGGGATCACCTATAGCATGGAATTTCCAGTTGTTCTGATGAATGTACAATTTTCCCATAATCATCGAGACAGAACCAGCGAATTTAATATCATTAGCCACATCGTAAGTTGCGAATAGATTTACAACTCTTTCTGGTGTTCCTTCATAAATTCGTATGCTAGCGAATGGTATATCTTTGAAATCTTGACCCTTGTAACTATTTAATAAAAAAGCCACTTGATCAGCACTTTGACCAATCAAACTAAGATCAACTTCAATGACCTCATTGTCGAGACCATCGTCGCCATCTTCATCGCCAGTTAAATCATCGCCAGAATGAATAATTCCTCTACAGTCAGAAATTAATTTTCCAAAATAGACAATATCAATTAATTCTTTTTTCTCATCAAAAATTGCTGCTGATGCATCTAAATCTACAGCTTCCTTCTTTTTTCGGCCAAACCAACCAGACTTCTTTTCGATCATACCCCAATTAACACCAAAACAGACTTTTTTAAGCGAAGACCCATCTGATTTTTCAAGTGAAACTCGCTGCCCTTTTTGTAGTGAAATAGCCATAATATAACTTTCTAATAAAGGCTCCTCTGTTAAGGACAAAGGAAGAAAATTAGAGGAACAAATTGGTGTTAGGTATTTGCTATTTGTACTTGAATCAGTCGTCCTTTTTCTTCTTTTGATAAGAGAAACTGATTTCCTTCCGCAAGCTGGACATACCCGCCAATTGGGATTGCCTTGCTGTTCTGTAGATCAAATAAATCCGGCATATCTTCATTCACTAAAATCCAAGAACCGTCGTAAAATTGAAAATAACCAACTCGTTTCTGTTGATCGGGCTTCAAATGTTCATTCGGGTAGATACCCCTATTAGTATGCCATCGGAAAAGCGACTGCCCATCCCAAACCATAATGCGGTGATTATCGGGTTGGTATGCACCACTGTGCCTGCTAGAATAAAGATTTAAGACTGGTAGAGGCCTGTTGTAGAACTGCCCACAAAAAGGACATTTTGGCTTAGTCGTGTTGTCAAACACGTACCACCCCATTTCACAATTGTTTGTGCATGGTTGGATTAAATCGATTGTCCTAAGAATTCCATTTTCCCACTCCGCCGCTGTCGGCCGTTGTTCCGGATTGTGAATGCCTGAGACAAAAGATCGCAAAAATAGATCTTTCAAAATTGGTCCAGACACATCAAATGGCATCAAGGATGGGTCGCACCACGGCAAATGATGTTCGCTAAAATCCTCAGAATTAACACGATTGCTACTATCAGAAGCATTCTCAACGAACAGTGCGCCTGTACCCATCGACAACTCTTCGTCTTTAATCGCATCTAAATCATGTACCTTCCTACCACGAAGAGGGTGCCTGTAAAAAAGATACATATAAATTAGAACTGCCAGTGCGTGCCTATCCGTCAGGATCGAAGGAAGTTTTCTGTTGGGATCTTTTTTATCAAGATGTTGGGTTGCAATTACTTCGGGGGCAATGAAATCCGGAGTCCCAACAACATCAGGAGGAAATTTACCAGGCACAACAAGGCCATCTAGATCGATCAAACAGGCCTTACCTTGAGTAGGATCTACTAATACATTCTTGTAGCTGAGATCTGAGTGGGCGAGACCGGCAGCATGTAATCTCCTGACTGCGCGGCTTATTGATAGACAAATTTGAAGATGGGAAAGCCAATTACCTTTCTCTCTTGGATCTAAAAATTTTGAACGATTAGAAGCACTTGCAAACCATTTTCCTTCTTTTTCTTTACCTCTAATTTTTAAAATATCATCTTTGATTGACCCATAACTAAAAAAGTAGTTCGGCCTAAAGAATGGTACAACAATCCCAATTAAGTTCCCTTTACGAACGATTGACTGTGGCCAACAGAACAAGTCTGACCAGAATTCTCCTCCTTTATTCTCAAAGATTCCTTGTCGATAGGGACCATATATGGCTTTAAGTCTCTCACAACTATTTGAATCTAGAGGTTCTCGGTAGAAGGCAACTGCATATGTTTTATCAGGGCTAAAATAAACATCTTTCATCCCTCCCTGAGCAACAATTTCATCAATATATTCAATTTGTTCACCTTCATCACTTTGGAGCCGGACTATATCCATATCTCTCTTCTAGGGCATCATAACTATAATTGTTCGGTCGTCATGATTTCCAGGTGACCAGAAGTCTAACCAATTATAAAAGTTGGTCTCAATATCTTCATTATCTCTACTAAAGTTGACTTCCTTAGCTAAATCGTCACTCCAGAAATCGAACCAAGATTCTGCATCTGAAAATTTGGCATCTGTTTCAAACTTTGGATCAGATATTCCATCAGTGACTAAAATAATTGCAGTGAAATCAGATCGAACATCCCAATAAATACGTTCAAATATCGGTTCAGATTCTTTAAATTCTGAAGAATGAAGAAATTTAGTTTGACCTGCGTACTCACCCGAATCAGGTTTTGAAAGTGGTTTCAGGTATTTCTCATTAATGTCAAAAATAACCGCTCCACCATCACCAATTGAAAAACTACCAATAAGCCAGTCATCCCTCAGTTTCTTCGCACAGACTAAAACCAGCGTAGATAAAAAGTCTTCTTCATCAGCACCAATTTCTTTGGCTTCTAAAGAAATTGTTTTTGCAGCTTTAAATGATGCTTCAACTAATGATTGATAGAGAAAGGTCTTAATCATTTGACTGGTTTCTTCATTTCCTGTTTTAGATTCAGAAACTAATTTCTCGAGAGTATCTTCTGATAAAGCATCAAGAAATTTTGGAAGATGATTTTGAATCGTATCAACAATTATTTTGGAACCTCTTCTGGAGTATTTGGCACTCCCAGCACCATCTGCAACTACTCCAACGAACCAATTCCCTGTTTCAGATTTGAACAAATTAAAATCATCATCTCTAAAGCTGCCTTCGCGAGCATGTGATCTACCCCTTTTACTACAACCTACGCATAGCAATCCTGTATCAACGGATCCTACTAATTTCTTAAAATCTTGGTCTTCTTTCCAAAAACGATCTTCTTTATTACTTTGTTTTTCAGTCCACAAAGTTCGGGGATCAGCAATAACAGCTAATCTAAATTTGATCTGAATGTGTTCATCATTTAATATTCCATCAATGACTAAAATAAAATCACCATTTTCTTTTGGCAAACCTCTTAAAGACTGAGTAGACTCATCAAGAGTAAGGAAAGTCTCATCAGAATTCGCTAAATGAAGTGCTCTAAATCCTTGAACATCAATTACCCACTCATATTGTTGGCCTACCTTAGCATTCGGTAAGTTAATAATCTTTTTATGGGTGACTGGTGAATCATTGTTAGTATTTTTTTCTGGTTCTGGATATGAAGGTATTATGTTTTTGGGGATTAATTTTTCATCCTGATCAATTAGTTTTGGGGGCAAAGCTATAGTTTTGCCTGGTTGCTCTCTATCGATATATGTATCTTTTTTGGCTAGTTTTTCAGATTCAGAATCACCATTTGGCGCACTAGGATTTTCTAGTTGGGACTGCTCTCCCTGTATTCTTTTATCTAGATTGACCGGCACCTTTGTTAGCTCTGGGGGGACATATTTCTCAATCCGAACCTCGCTAGTGCTGTTTGATTTATCCTCTGCGGTTGCACTGATTAAATCAGTCTGAATTTTTCCTTCACTTTGACCTACTTGATCTGTCTTTGTTATCTGTAAAGTTTCTTTTTCGAATTGAACTAGCAAATGAGATAATTTTCTGGGTGTTGGATCCCCCTCTTGATCGGGATCAGGATCTCTCATTTTATCAATATATCTTTTGAGCACCCGAAGACTTCTCCGAATTTCTTCAGATGAATTAATTTCGTCTTTCAACCTATACCTCTATCAATGTCAATCCCTTGTCCCACCTCAGTTTTTACATACTCACCAGTGTTGCCACACCACGGACAAGTACTTCTCCCGCTACCTGTAAGACAATGGACTTTACTGCAGCCACATATTGCCATTCCAAAAACAGCGTTACACTGTGGACAGCTTGGTTGGCCAATTAAGTTCTCTGTACTGATTGATTCAACCTCTAAATTGTCATCAGAAAGTTCAAAATAAGATTGTTTGAGGTTCATTGCTGTTTCAAAAACAAACTCCCTTTCAGATAATAATTCCTTCAATACTAAATCTGAAGTCTGTGTTTTGCCATAATGGCGACTATACTTTACAATGTATGGCAAGCCATTCACAGAACATCTTCCTACGAAGAAAGCAAAGCGATCATCTAAGCTCCCAAACTTTGTCACTCCATGTTTTGGATCAAACGAAAATAGAACTTCAGAGTCATCTTTAGATAAGCTTACTTTACTGCTTTTTCCTTCATTTACATTTCTACTTTGAGATCTAATAGAATCCGACACCCAATGGATTAATTTACTAAAAGCGTCTGGTTTTGAATGATCAAAGATAATAATCTCTTCAGTAATCTCTTTTAAGAGTGTGTTATCTGCCCCATCGCCGATTGAAATTGCAATAATACTAGCATTCTTACTATAAAATTTGTTCCAACGATCAATCGCCTCATTGACCTTATCTGTGGGATGACCGTCTGTTAGTAAGAAGATAATCGGTTTCCAATCTCCCTTTTGATTGCGGGAAGATCTCTTTACAGACTTATCAATTTCATCCATCAAGTGATTAAGTGCCACACCTAGTGACGTCCCTCCTCCAATCGGCAATTCAGGCGGATAAAATGTGGCAATATCGGTCAATGGAACAATTGTTCTTGCTCTACCAGCAAAAACGATTACAGATAAAAAGGCTGTTTCAAGGGCATATGGATCTTGCCTTAATGTTGTTGTGATCGTCTGCAGACCTTCTTCAAGTTTGTAATGGTTAACTCCCACCATTGACTCTGATACATCTATTAGAAGGAATATCGGCAGCCTTCTCATCATTCTCCCTTCTTACAAAACGAGTTTTATCTGCGGAGGCGGAGGCGGCAGGCTAACGCTGGTATTAGATCCCACAGACTTGTTTCCTCTAGAAATCAGTAATGAAACCCATTTAAAAAAGTCTAAGAATGACGAATTGTCCATCGTATCTAATGAAACCACTTGATCACATAGTTTCTTCAAATCTGTTGAATCAGCTTTGGGGCCTGCAACACATCCAACAATATTTGCGAAACCTATTGATTTTATCTTTGGGCACTGCTCCTCAAATAGTAAAGTATCCGATGGTTTTCCATCAGTCATGATGAAAAGTAAGGGAGCCCAGTCTCCTTTATTTGAGCCTGTTGAATACTTAATCTCCTGAATTATATTTCTACATAAGGTCTCAAGTGCTAATCCCATATGCGTTGGACCCGACTGAGGTGTTTCTATTGTAGGCACTCTCAAATCAGCAAGTTCAGTTAATGGCACTACGACTTCGGCTTTTGCATCAAATGTAATGATGCTAATGCTTACGGTTTCCAGCGCATATGGATCCGTCCTAAGTGCGCTGATCATTGTCTGCAAGCCGGTGTTTACAGCTTCTATTGGCTCACCTCGCATTGATCCTGATGTGTCAAGAAGCAGATAAACTGGCAACCGTCGTGTCATTGCTCATGAACCTTCATTTAAATTTTAAATCATCCAAAATTTATTGTAGATTATTCTTCACTCAAAACCTAATTCTCGAAGGGCCAGATTTGGTGGTCAATAGTCCATTCGATGTAATCAACAAATAAGTAATTGTAAATTTCCAGAAATGGTTTAGTAATATTTGAAGAATTGAGCGTTTCGTATTCGTAACAATGATCAAATATAGAATAAAAATTAGAATTTATATGATTAGTCTTTTTCGCAAATCTTACTAATCCTCTCAGCTTTAAACTTTTTAGTATCACTGACTGTTCTTCTAACAATTCAGGATCGGAAGGATTCCCATTTAAGATTGTAAATACTAAAGGATCAAAATTGCTTTGTTCTTCAATTTCCAAATTTGAGTTACCACTTTTAATGAGTTCAACTACCTTGAAAAATGCTGAACCCACCTAAGTGCGCTGATCATTGTCTACAAGCCGGTGTTTACAGCTTCTATTGGCTCACCTCGCATTGATCCCGATATGTCTATTAGAAAATAGATCGGTGACTTCCGCATTACTAATTATTTTTAATTGAAATTGTAACTTTACTTAACTTTCTGATCTCAAAAATCAAAGAACTAATTTTATTTGAGGTGGTGGATCAGGAAGTTCACTTATAGTTGTTGTATCTGATTTTGTGAGATCTACTTTTCGCGATGAAGTAGAAATTGAATCTGAAACCCATTTGAAGAACGCCTCCATTGTTTTGCTATCTGCGGAATCTAGTGAAACGACATTTTCGGTAATTTCTTTTAAGATATTGAGATCTACATTACTGCCTGCTCCGCACGCCACAACCATCCCAGATTTTACTTTTTTAAATTCGTGCAGGCCATCTTTCCAATTATCCGTTGGCAGACCATCTGTCATTATAAATACAAGCGGTTTCCAGTCACCCTTTTGCTCTTTTGTGGTTTGTTTGACTTCTCTTTCAATGCATTCTTTTGTGACCTTTAGTGCGTCGCCCAATGCTGTTGTAGATCCGACAGACAAATTTGGTGTCTGAAAATCCATTAGTCCTGTTAAGGGAACAATCTGTTTTGCTTTCTCATCAAAGACAATGACAGAAACGCATGCAGTCTCTAGTGCATAAGGGTTTGTCCTTGCAGTATTAATTAGTATATCTAAACCTTTCTGCACCGCTTCTATCGGCTCTCCATCCATTGAGTATGAAATATCGATTACTAGATAAACTGGCAGTCTTCTCATAATATCACCTCAGATTAATTCGTTAGGCTATTTCGATTCCGTACTCTGCGCACATTTTTGCGAGCCCTCCTGAATATCCCTGCCCCACCGCTCTGAATTTCCACGCACTATTGTAACGGTATACTTCCCCAAATATCATTGCGGTTTCTATCGAATAATCTTCAGAGAGGTCGTATCTTGTGATTTCTTGCATCGTGTCTTCATTGATAATCCTGATGAAGGCATTTCTAACTTGTCCAAAATTTTGATTCCTACTCCCAGCATCGTGGATGGTAACTGTTATCACAATCTTTTGATATTGACTTGGAACCTTGTCTAAATTTACCCGTATCACTTCATCATCGCCCTCTCCACTGCCTGTCAAATTGTCACCTGTGTGAATTACACAGAGGGAGGGATGACACGGCATTCCCCGTTGTTCATCCGAAACATTCCTTCCTGGATCGTCGAAAACTGTAATTCCATCTTCTGTTCGATGGTAGCTGCCGTAAAAGACAAAATCGTCATCTGTGGTTACCTTCTCTGATGAACCAAGCATGAAGGCTGACGCATCTAGATCAAAACCAACTCCATCTGTAGTTCTTGCATCCCACCCGAGCCCTATTGATATTGATCTCAGTCCACCATCCTGATCTGACAAATTTATATTTCCACCCTTAGTCAAGGATACCGCCATTTCAATACTCCAGTTCTAGTTCAGTTGAGTTAGTATCTCTTTTCTTTAATTATCAGTAAAAACAATTATTTAACTTATCAATTTATTAACAAATTTGCCGAAAACCAACCAGCAATTAGATTTTTTCAACTATTCAATTACGTCCGAAATTCTCTAATCCTTAAATAGTTCTATAAAATCAGAATAATAAAAAGATATATTTTCATGACTTTATTACAACTTGTAGGTTTAAATCAAGAAATTTGTGCTTGATGCAGCTGAAGTATATTTGACTCTCTAATAGTATGTTTCAAAAGAAGCGAACCAACGCAGGAATGCTGAGGAATTAATGACTGTCTGAAAAAAATAATTATTTTTTCAGTGATCACTCCACATTCGATAACAATCTAACAATTAGATTTTTGATTAAGGTAATGCCAACCAAAGTAATGGTATCCCAATCAGCAACCCAATGATAAACAAACCCCATAATGTATTAATTTGCACATCCTCATTCGGTAAAAAATTATTTTTTAGCGCTTTTAGAAACAAAGTAATACCTGATGAAATGCTTATTATAATTAGTCCAAGTGAAATTATTAAAACTATGATACCAAATACTGACATAATTTTAGTTTACCTCCAAGTCTCTAACACCTTTTCTTTTTCTGCAAATCTCGACAAGATTTCGTATTTCATTACGAAGTTTTTCTCCGTTCTTAATTGCTTCAATTACGAATATTGTATCTGTCGTATCAGAAGTTATAAGGATTACATTTCCCAGTGAAAATAGTCGTAAAAATAAGGGAGCTTTGAATCGATAATCACGCACCCGATATAGTTCAATTTCGTCAGTTAATTTATTTAAAACACCACTTTTCTTTATTAGTCTTTCATCAGTCAAAATAAATTCTGTATTTCTTGTTACGAGCCAAATCCACAGCATCCAAAAAATTGGAAATATAAGCCATGAAAACAACCCTAACAGCAAAAAGAAGGGTAAATTCTGAATTTGGGATGGTCTCCCGTACCAAATTTGATTTTCATTTTCCATAAAGGTTCCGAGGCATCTAATTTTTATGATTGAAAATTTATTCCTAAATATGAGTTTAGATTGAGCACCAATTTTATTCTTCAGTTAAGCAAGGCCTTCAATCTTTTCCGTATATTTTTTAAGAAAAACTGAAAATATAGGATCATACATTACTTGTTTAATTTACAAGAGATTATCTTAGATTTCAGTTTTTCTCTGGGTTTTTACATTATGAAAAAATACTAACTATGACATAAGTCAGTGTAAAAAATGTTCCACCCACACAGGTGACCCAAGTACCAATAAGTTTGAGTGCTTTATCAAATCTTGTTTGGTTGTATTCTTCGTAAATTTTCTCATTTTTACTAACAAAAAAAGCTCTGAATATTGGATAGACAAATTTATGACCAATAAATAAACTCAAAGGAATCATTATAATCATGACAGCAATTCCTGTAGGACTTTCGTAATTAACATTATTTTGGGCAAATAATTTCCCAGATAACAGAAAACTCATCACCACTAAATTTAGGACTCTAAAATTATTCATTGTAAAAAAAACAGCGATGATGTTGTCAAAAATTGCTTTCATATCAGTTCCTCAGTTTGTTGGTTTGGGTTACCTTGCTCACGGTTAGCTGTTGAACAAGGCCTGAATCATTGAAATGTTTCAAATTTGAAACACGATGATTAAACTATAAGTCAACCCATCAAAGTTGGGGAGGACGACTGGGGGGGAAGAACAGGTTTGTAGAAGCTAGTTAGAGATTTTTTAGAATACAAAATACTGATATATTTGCTTTAATTAAATCAATAATTTATTAGTAGTTAGTAACTATTTTTGTTGATCAGATTCCTAAAGACATGCTCAATGGGTTGGATAAGTTGTACGATAAGAGAAATTCATCAAAATATGTGAAGCTGATGAATGTAGGTAAGGGGGCGGGGAGTAAGGAAAGGGTAAACCACAAGAAGCGTCCCACCTCCAACTACACCATCTGACTTGTCTCCAAACCAATTTGGTCCCGGGACTGGTTGAACTCTAGTATCTCCTCGGCTGTAGCTGCTTGGATCTATGTTGTCTGGTGTGAGGGTAGGTCTAACGTGTGTGAAAATCGATTAGGGGAGGTAAGAATTGAAGGGGTGGGCGAGTTTGGTCTTGTCCCTACACTGCAGAATGGTGCAAATTACTTAGGCTAGACCTTCAGCACTGTGATCACTGGACTATGGCCTTGCTCCTGAATCACACCGACTAGCCCAGCCTCTTCCAACCTTTTCAGTGCTCTGCGTTTGACTCCACGGGAAATCCAAAACTTCGCTAAGAAATCCTTTGGCAGAGTTACCGATTCAGTACCACTCAGCACTACCCTGAACTGCAACAGTAAACCGACTACTAGTGCCTGTATCCCGAGTTCAGCTGCCTTTTCAATCCACACCAATTGTACTCTTGGATGAAGAAAAAAATTGGTCTCTTGCTTTGACTGGAGTTCACAGAGCTTGGGATGTTTGTAGGCTAACTTCTTTTCTTTAATAGCTACCATAATATTATAAATAGATATTCTAATAGAGGACCCGGGTACACACTGGTGTGCAGGTAGGTGCACACCAGTGTGTAGGTGGTTCCGACTTTAATCAATCTGCATCAGGGTCAGGAAGTAGACTCATCACCTTATCCCAGAATACCCCTCCCCGTTCTTCATCCCGATAACGCTCAGGGTAGCGACAAATGTCCGCATCAGTCGTCAACTCAAAGTCTCCCAATACCTGCCAAGATGCCTTGCGCATCAACTCCTGTGCTTGCCCAACTCTTTCATCAAGTTCTTCCAATGGTGCTTCAATCAACACAGCGTCATGCACCGGTGCACAGACTCTTATCCAAGCTTCTGTCATTAGGATACAGGCAATTCTCATCATCTCTGCACCATTGGCTTGCATCAGGAAGTTAGCCAGGCTCCTAGAATTGATGGAACCAGCTACTTGGATCTGCCAACCAAAAACTGTCCACAGTTTTTTGTGCAAAAGGGCATAATCCACATTGCCATTGGACCATTGCCAGAAAGTTTGAAAAGCCTCTCTGTGTTTGCGCAGTAAGTCTTTGGCAACAATCACTGGTTGCCGAATTCTCTCTGACAGTGATTCTGCGCCCATCCCATATTGAACAGCCAGCACTGTTGCTTTGTAGAGTGCCCTCTGCTCCGGGTGGGACCTCTTCGTAGCATCAGTTGGCACTGCTCCAGCAAGTTTTGCAAACTCCAGATAAGGATCACCTGAAGTGTAAGCCTGCTTCATTGCTTTATCACCAGAGAGTGCTGCGGCAATGCCGAATTCCTGCTGAGACCAATCGATGTAGGCAATGCCCCAACCCTCAGCAGGCTTGATCAGCCCACGCAGCCAGACAGATGAGCCGAAGATGAACTTGCTATTACTCGGTTGGTTACGTCCTGTCCTACTCCGAAATGGACTGAGTAGAGTTCGGTTACGGCTATCTGGGCCAACCTTGAATTCGTTGAGTCGCATTTGCCCCAAAGAATGCCGTAGTTCACGAAGGGGGGCTATTTGAGGCTGGGACTTTGCCATTGAACGGAAGGTCTTGTCCTGCAGGTCCAGATTTCCACTCGTCAGTCTGGGCCAGGCAATCTGTTTACGATTGAGGTATTTAGCAAAGAGATCTGTTTTGAAGGTTCTGCCCTCGTAAACACCGAAATCTTGGTCAACATTCTTGATCAGATCGTCCTGAATAGACTCCCAGTTGGCTCTTAGTCGCTCCAGTAACGGCAAGTCAACAGGAATCCCAAACGACTCCATTCTGGCTACTGCCTTCATATAGCGACCTCGAATCAGTGCATGGTCAATCGAGATCTTTGGAGCCATTTTTGGAAGCAAAGCCACAAGCGCATCAACATCCGTCTGGCAGTAGTCCAGCAGAGCAACCTGCTCTGTGGAACTGTAAGGGCCACCTCGCATTGCCAATTTTCGCATCTCTTCCTTCTCCACCATTGGAATATGCTCCAGACCATTAGCACTCAGTGCTCCAATGAGGCCTCTCCCTGCAGGTAAGATAAGCCCATTATGTTGACTTCGGAATTCGCAGAAGAGATCAAGGAGGTAGTCAGGTAAGGACCAATCAAGTGCGAGATGGCATCCCATCTCTGCAGAGGCGTAGTAAGCCACGTAGAGGTTGTTTTCTCCCAAAGGAAAGGGGCACACCGGCTTAGCTATACCATCCAGCCAAAGACGCTGCAGTTGCCCGCTATAGTACTCTCGGGCAACCATGCATCTGAGCTCTGGTGAAAGGTTTGAGCTTTCGCCATACTCAAAATCCACACACCAGACCTGCTGGAATTGCTTTCCTTGCAGGAAGCTCAGGCGGCTCCTCGCAATTGAAGAAGCACCAGATGGTCAGGTCGGTTGATGATCTTGTTTTTGAAAGCAATCTCCAAAAGCCCGTACATCGATAGTTCTGGCCACTCTGGTTCACCCAAGTTCTGTTCGGCTATAAAGACATCATAGGCACCCAGGCTCATATTGGCCTGCATCCGAATCCATTCAAATTCTCCATTACTGGCAGCCTCCATTGCCGATAAATGCCAGTTCAGAGGCCTATCTCCGTCAGGAATTGCCAGCGGCCAGACAAAGACATTGTTCTGCCGGTCTATGGCTTCCACCAAACGATATGGTTTTGCCAAGTTCCCAACTTCCTGCATGACATCAGGATCTATCAGATAGAGATCCTCCCCATTGTCACCATATCTCAGCAGCATCGTGTCTAGCTTGTTTTCAGAATGGACTCTGACAAACTGAGTCTTGAGAGGCTTCCGAACTGGCACAGTCGTCAGTATCTTCCTGACCCCACTCACGCTACCGAAGTTTTGTGAGAGTCGGAAGCGGCTGAAGTCAGGAGTAGTCTCGTCTACGGAATTTCGATCTTCCATAATTTATCCCCTTACGATGGAGGTGTAAGTAATTGCAGGAGTTGCCCTATAAAACTTATTAAGTTGTTGAGAGTGTTTTGGCCGGTTAGGTTGATCTCTTTGATCAAACAGTAAATCGAACTGATCATATTGCCTCACGAACCTATCAGCAGCTCTCTGTAGGGGACCAACGCAAAGAATTCACTGCATTGAGATAAAAATTTTCATCTCTTCACCCCCCCAGTTCTTATTGCTTCCTCCAACAGTTTCACAACCTCATCTCGCTCCAGAAAAGTTCTACCACCAAGTTTAACCCGATGAAGGCGACCCTGGCTCATCCAATTGTTGATGGTGTGTCGAGATAGCCTGAGGCTTTCTGCTGCCTCTAAGACCGTCATTAAGGGATGCTCTTCTTTGAGTTGAATCATTTTGACTCCGTAAAGTTTTGAATTGATTAATAGACAATGTCTATTAAAATACTTCTCATATTATTTAAAGTAGATCAGAGAAGTTTATTCTTGTCAACCTATGTAACTGGAGCTTAGATGGGACGAACCGCAAAAGAATCGAAACAATTACCTCCCTCTACCCAACGATTATCGGATTTTATAAAGGAGAGCAGACTGACTAGGAGCGAATTTGCTCAAAGATTCGGGATGAGTCTGGATGGGGTCCACAAAATTTTTAATCGCGGAAGCGAAATCTCAGTGGTACAGGCCAAAGCAATTGAACTGGAATTTGGGGTCAACCAGCAGTGGCTCTTATATGGAGAGAGACCTCAAAAAAAAGAACACGGTACCACTGAGCTACAGCAACTGTTGTTGCGCCTGGTTCCAAACTACCATCCTGAATTAACCTGGCAGTGCCTTGAAGGATTACTGGAGAATGATTGGTATAGCAGGGAGCGATTGGGAGGAGATCTGACCGGATTTGAATATAAGAAATATGCCTCATCCCTTGAGAAATTTACTGGAGACTCTGAGTGGTTGGAGAAGTTCTATACTCTGCAGCAGACACTCATTGAAAAACTAAAGGAGATGAAAACTCATTATATTGAGATTGCAAAAGAATCCTCTGTTGGGGGATATGACCAGACACTGATTTTGAAGATCTTATTAGATGGAGTTGAACTGACTGATGAAATGCTTTCTGAAGACAAAATGCTCTATTCAAAACAACTCTTATCAGCAGAAAAAATCCAACTGTATTTGAAGAAGTTGAAGAGGTTTTCCAAACAAAGAAGGCAGTTGAACAACCTGATGGAAGCTCCCCTGGAACTAAAAAGAAAGTATGTCGAAAAGATAAATAACATTAGAAGTAGGGAAGAATTGAGAGCCGTTGATTCCAGAATATCGGGAGAACTCATTGTCCAAATAGAACCTTTCCTGAAAATTAATGAACAAGAGCAGGTGGTGGAGGACAGGGTAAGGCAACAAATTTTCCATCAAAGAATTGCTATTGCTACACAACAACTCCTTATGGCAAAGGCCAAGCCTCAAAAAAAAGAGCAGATCAATATGAAAATTAGCCAGATGCAGAATGAACTGCATCGCCTTTTACAACAATGGAAACAGGAGAAAGAAGATGGGGCTACTAGTTGAGTGTCCAGAGTGTCAATATCCAAACCCGAAATCAGCAAAAAACTGTAAGGGGAAAGTTCGCTCCGGTGCTAATAAAGGAGAACCTTGTACATTTTCCAATCTGAAAAAATACAGTGGGAAGGTTTATTGGATTGATTACAAGTACCAGGGTAAAAGAAAGAGGGAGCGCATTGGTTCTTCAAAGATTTCTGCCGAAGCAAAATTGCGTGAAGTGCGTAAATCAATTGTGGAGGGCAGGCATATTTCCCGTGATAAGAATGCAACCATGACTCTGGGAGAAGTCTTTGATTGGTTTCTGCAACTTCCAGAAGTGCAAGAATTGGATGCATATAGACGTTTCCAAGCCCAAATCACTGCTTTGAGGAGGCTCATTAACCCTGGTCAATTGATAAGAGATTTAAATGTGGGGCAGTTGGAGATTTACATCCGGGAGCGACAAAAAGAGCCATCACCCAGCAAGCCTGGCCAAAATATCGCCCCTAAAACTGTCAAAGAAGAATTGAATCTGTTACGCAATGTGATGAACCGAGCATTACGCTATGAGGTAATCAGCAGTGTCCCCATTCAGCGTTATCCCACTATAAAGATTGATAATGTGAGGAAGAGGGTTTTTGAGGAGCAGGAATTTGAAAGATTGATTTCTGTATGTCCACTTTGGTTGAGGAGGATAGTTTTGATGGCTTGGGGTACAGGCATGCGTCAAAATGAGATTATCCAATTAGAGTGGAGGGAGGTAGATCTAAAGGAGGGTTTTGTGAGGTTGAGTGCATCCAAAACAAAAACAGATGAGGCTCGATCTGTAAGGTTACTCCCTGAAATTTTGGAAATGCTTAGAAGCATTCCACGCAAAATCCATACGCCACGTGTTTTCTTGTCTATCACACAAAAACCCATTCAAAAATGGGATGGAAGGTGTACAACTGCCTGGAAAAAAGCATTGCTGGCTGCGGGTATCAGGGACGCAACCTTTCATGATCTAAGGCATGATTTTGTCACTAGAGCCATGCGCAATGGAAATGCCTCTCATGTAGTCATGAAGCAGGTTGGCCACAAAACAGATTCAATGTTGAGGCGATACCAACTTATTGATGAGAGGGATTTGTTGGAATTGCATCTGGATCAACCCAGAGGTTACTCCAAAAAAGATTTTGCATAAGACTTTGCATGTCACTATGCATGTCACCCTTCTAAACGATTCAGGTTAATGGGAGTTGCTTGCAGTAAAACAGGAGGGGTTGTATTTTCCAAAGAAATGCTTGGAAAACAATAGTTTTGGTGAGTTCCAGTAAAATGAGGTTACTGCAAGTAAAGTTGTGAAATGGTGGAGGTGGCGAGAGTCGAACTCGCGTCCTGATATGCTTTCCCACGAAGCGCTACAAGCTTAGTCGAAACTTGTCGTTTTCACAGTCGGTGTCGGCAATCGACCGCCTCACGACTGTACACTTCCAGTTGATCTCATCTGACCGTCAGAAGCCCAGTCAGACCAGCCCAAGTAAAGGGTTACACCTCAACGGAGGCCCTCGGGCCTACCTCCGCGAGACGCCTACTCAGGCAGCGATTGCTGCGTGAGCCGGAGCGTAGTCGCTGTTGTTTGCAGCTATAATTTTGATGACCGTATTTACGTGGACGTTCATCACCCACGGCTTGCTCTCAGTGAGTTCCACACCCAGTCGAATACCGGGACACCCCCACAACAGACCTTTTAGACTAGCAGCTTTGTGGATTTGTGCCACTGAAATCATTCAGCTTGTGCGGAAGGGGACCGTCCTTGTTTCTTGGTCAGCACTGGAGTGAACCTCGGCTCGAGTGGTGTTGTGCAGGTCACTTTGGGGCCTTGGTGTTCCCAACAGAGCACCACGACTTGTGTAGCAATCGGGGCTAGGAGGCCACCTCCTGCAGCGCCTGCACAACGTACTGGGGCAGGGCGAAAGCTCCCTGGTGAATCGCCGGATTATAGTAGCGAGTCTGCAGTTTTGCAGCTTGGAAGCGCTCTGCCAACGTGCTCAGGGGTACTTGACGATAGGTCGGGTTGTCGCTGCCCCAGGCAAAGGTCATGATGCCCCCGACATAGGTCGGTACTGCTGCGCCATAAAAAGTGGCATCGGCAAAGATGGGCCGTAGGCGCTGGTAAGTGTCACGCACCTCTTGGAGCTGCATGTAGCAGACGCCGTTCTGGGTTGCCAGGATTCCTCCCGGCTTGAGGCAGCGCTGGCAGTTGGCATAGAAACCCTTGGTGAACAAGGCTTCTCCTGGACCCACGGGATCGGTCGAATCGGAGATGATCACGTCAAAACGAAGTGAGGTCTCCTGGACAAACTGCAGGCCATCGGCAATCACGATCTCTACCCGTGGATCCTGAAAGGCCCCCTGAGAATGCTGTGGCAGGAAACGCTCCGACATCTCGATCACGGCCTGGTCGATCTCCACCTGCACGACTCGCTTGACGTTCGGATGCCGCACCACTTCTCGTAACATGCCACCATCTCCCCCACCGATGATCAGCACCTCCGTGGCTTGACCGTGTGCCAATAGTGGCACGTGGGCCATCATCTCGTGATAGATGAACTCGTCAGCCTCGGTTGTCTGGACCACACCATCCAGGGCCAGCACTCGACCGAAGCAGGGATTCTGAAAGATGATCAGGTGCTGGTGCTCTGTGCGTTGTTCAAAGAGCACCTCGGTGATCTCCAAGTGTTGGCTGTAGCCCTTGTAGAGCTTCTCGCTAAATATCTCCATAACTCCCTGTACGTCCTCGCAACAACTCCTGCACCTGGAACTGTCCGGGGTGAAAATGAGTTCGTAGGACCTCGACCGCCAGCTCTGGTTTGGCATCACCGCACATGAAGATGTCGAAAGCCGCAAATTGCCGCTCTGGCCAGGTATGCACGCTGATGTGTGATTCAGCCAGCACAGCCACTCCGGAAATGCCACCGTTGGGCGTGAAGTGGTGCAGGTGAATGTGGAGTAGGGTGGCCTTGGCGGCCTCAACTGCCTCTCGCATCGCACGTTCCATCAGCTCCAGGTCGTCCAGCTGATCTACACCCCAGATATCGACAATCAGGTGAGCACCTGCACAGGAGACACCGTCACGGACAATAAAGTGATCTTGTGCGTCCTGCTCGTCATCCAGGTTATGGTAGGCAGGCCAATTGTTGAGGGTAGAAAGATTTTGTTCCATCAGAAACTCCTTGATGAGTGTGAACCGTTCAGGCAACTGCTTCGAGCAGACCGGGCATCGGGAAAAGCATGGGTCGGCTGAGAGGGATCTCATCCAGTCCGTGCTCGCGGTCGATAAATTTCGACTCCAGCTTGGCGAGACCAAAGTCTCTCTGGAGACGATCAAAAATCAGTTGAGGGTCAAACTCAGCGCAGGAATAAACATCCATCTGCATCAGGGCAGGGGAGACTTCATCCCAAACGTGAACAGCAATGTGTGAGGTTTCGATGATGGTGACACTCGTCAGGCCCTGGTTGCCGGGCATGTCCGAGTAGACTGAGAAGGGCCCCATCAGCACTTTCATGCGGATGTCTTGAACCAGTTGGCGCATCCAGTCGTCCATTGCGCTTGGGTTGCAGGGGGTATAGTGAATTTCAGCACGGACGATCAAGTGCTTGTGTTCCAGTAGCATGGAAACTCCTTTCAGTCAGGGGGTTCGGAATATTTTCTCCGCATTCCGCTACGGCTAGGCAGCGGGCGGTGGTATTTCAGAGGCGTGCAGGCCGGCGGGCAGTTTCTTCTCACTACGGAGCCACTCCGGGGCGCTGCGCTCGGCAACTGCTGCACGCATCAGCAAACGCTGAACGAGCTGGTGCCGATTCATGTCAAAATCACGACAAAGCTTCTTGAGGAGTTGCTTGCTCTCCTTCGATAGTTTGATTTCCACTCTCTCTAATCCCTTCTTACGTAGCTTGAGCCGGTAGGTGCGTTGCCTTTCCGCATTGCTCTGGCACTGTTTTTCGGGATCCATAACTGCTCCAGCATGGGTGAATCATCAGATTGGAGAACCAACTACTCCCAACCTGACGTTATCAGTAACGTTTTTAGGCGCGATGATAACGATTTGAGCGAAAGCTCGTCAGAATTCAATATTCTGTTTGAGAATGCAAGATTTTCGTGAAGAATATTTCTGGACTAGGAATTTTATTCAATTTGGTCAAACTGGAAGAAGCGGTACATGTTTTACCGCTGGACACAAACAACCCATCCTCAGAGGAATAATGGAAGAATTGCGCATTCAGATGTCAGCCAAAGGGCCTTATACAATCAAGGGCTACAAGGTGGTCGTGGTGGATTCCGAAGGAAACGAAATTGAAAAAGAAGGCACAGTGGCTCTCTGTCGCTGTGGACTCTCCAACAAGAAGCCGTTCTGTGATGGTTCCCACCGCAACTGTGAGACCCTCTGAGCTGAATCACTAGCGACTGATGCGCTCTTCCCACTCGCTGACCGTGTGGGCAGCACGACTCACCAGTCGTAATCCTCCCTTGGCGACTAGGCGTCCGGCCTCTCGCGCCTGTTCCCAGCTTTGCTCCCAATTTTGACGAGACTGTAGGTCTGGCAGACAACGCAAGTACTTGTGTCGCAGTGATTCCTCCAGGCTTCCAAGGATGCTGGGAATCAGCGCTTCCTGGACGTTGTAGACTTTCCCGTGCTCCAGACAGACTGGAATAACACTCTCTGTTGGCACTTCCAGATCCTGGGCGACAACTTCCAGCGCTTGACGAATCAACCGGGCCTTGGGACGTACGGCTTGTTCAATGTCGTAGGGTGGTTCCCATTCACGAAGGGGTCGTAGCAGATCGATCTTGCTCAGCACAACGAACAGGACGGGAGAAGGTAGCTTGGATTGGCGGAATTCTTCACGGAGCTGGTCGAGTAATCGTTTATCAGCCTGCCGAGCGGCCTGGTTGGCGGCACAGACCCAGAGTAACACATCGGAACTGCGAGCTGCTTTCCACCAGGCTTTGGGTAGTTTTTCATCTGCATGTAGACCAAAGCCAGCCGAGTCGAGCACAAGCGCCTGGGGGAGTTCATCCTGTTCCAGCAGGTAGGGAGTCAGGCCTTGTTCGACCGGAAGCACATCAGTTGCTGCCTGCAACTTTCCAAACATCGCATTGACCAGACTCGATTTGCCAGAGTTGACCTGTCCGAGGATCAGGATGCGCAAGGGTTCTCGATGCAGCGACTCAGTATGGGATTGCTGTTGTTGCAGATCGGCTGTACTCGAGGAGCTACGATAATTCTGTAGATCCGCTTTTTCGATCATCACCGAGCCACTGTACAATTCAATGGCATAGTAACCCACGCGTTCGAACAAGGCCTCCAGCAACCAACCAGATACTTCCTGCCGGGAAGCCTTCAATAGTTTACTACTGAACCAGCCTTGGATTTCTCGTAAAATTGCCGTCTGTGGTGCCAACCCGAAGGAGAGAGCCCGGTAGAGTGCGTAGAGATCACTACCCAGCAGATATAGTCGTCGAGTGCGCAATAGATCGTGGATCGTCAGCAGGTGCGCTCCGGGCAGATGAGTTTCCAAATCACGTCGGAGATCCAGCGCAGCCCGTTCTACAATACGGAGCAGCGCAGGTAGGGGAACCTCTAGAAGAGCTTTGGAGGAATCCTTGTGAAAGTGAGAGGCAACGCGTTGAATTTCCTTTAGGAGTTGTTCCTGAAGGTGGGCTGGCTGTTGTAGTAACTCCGGCTGCTGAGTGGCCTGACGGGCTCGCTGTTGGATGGCTTCCCAGAGGGACTGGGTGTCGTGAGGCCAGTGCGCGGCAAAGGGCTTGGTCACCGATTTGGGTTTCCAGCCGCGAAGTGACCAGCGGACTCCGATTCCACCGATCAACAAGGTTGCCCCAATCACTCCGGTGCCGTACCAAAGCCACTGACGTTCTTCCAGCCAGAGAAAGCCCAGTCCGATCAGTCCAAGCCATGGCAAGAGCAGGAAAATCACTAGTAAGAGCAGGGCAAGAGACCTTCCTCGAGTATGGTTTGTAGAGGGCGATGGTTCAGGGGTTGGCATGATTTTTGAGGAGTGAAAGGGAACGTGCTTTATTTTTCTTTGGAGGTTGTCTTATGAGTTTTATTTTTGACAGTCACAATAGCGCGTTGCGGTTTCGAAAGATGGTGGAACGGTACTACCAGATCCCCTATGAAGAGGCCCTGAATTCGGCAGATCCACGGGAATTGCGCCGAATTTATCGTTCCTGCCACCCAACGCAGGCTTTATTTAACTATTTTTGAACCAACCCGGTTCTAGGCATTCGACGCCAGAAGAACCAACCAACCGCCAGCAGCAACGTCAGGAAGACAGCCAAGCTAACAAAAGCATAGTTGCGAGAGTCTACCGGGATATTGGAAATCCTGATCTCCAACAGGCTGGCATCACTGGCTTGTGCCCGCCACGCCAGAAAGTCGACATCACCGAAGGTTTGATTCCCCTGGAAGGTCAATTGGGAAGAATTCACGTCCAAGCGTTTGGCTGGAGTGAAGACGCTGACCCGATCCAATGGATGAGCGTAGCGCTTCTGGAGCGAGTGGCTGCCCAGAAAAACAGGAATGGTGTATTGGAAGAGCAGTTGCGTGTCTCCTGGTGGAAAGCCACGAGTCCAGCGCAATTGATTGCCCTCCTGTTGATAGGTTTCCGGACCGTCTTCGAGAACACGAAAGTTTTCATGGGCGTTCGGTAGTTCCATCAACAAGGGAGATTGGGTGCTGAGAATATTGTCCTCGGTCGGATTCTGGACGCTGATGACCTCCGTGACGATAAGTTGATCGATATTGGACTCGAAGAACAACGAGGACTCGCTGAAGACCAGTGCGCTGGTATCGAAGCTGGTGGACGGTAGACGGATGTCCACAGTAATCAGTTGCTGTTCCGGACGCATGAAGAAAACCTCTGAGCTATAGAGGTTCCCTTCAAATCGAGTTCCCAGACGATATCCGGCTCGGTCATCCCGGGGAGGATCCTCAAAGCGAAAGCGACCTGTATCGTCAGTTTTGGTTCGTCCAACTGGACCGGCAGGTACGACTTCACCGCTGGGATCGAGTACGAATTTGATCAGCACTACATCCAGGCCTTCGGAGAGGGTAATTCCCTGGGGAACTTGGACCTGTCCCTCGATTGAGATTGGATTGTTGCTCTCTTCAGCCGCTAGGGAAGTCCAGCTAAGCAGGGAACCAATGATGATCAGGGCTAACAGAAGTTGAACTGTTTGGAGAAATCCGTGATGAATTTTGCAAAGGGGCATCGGTTGAAAAGCTCCGCTAACGTGATCCTTTGTGGGGAGGATAGGAATGCCGTTGTCTGATGATTTGAACCGCACACGACTGAAGCGCCGAATTGACGAACTACATGTCGATGTGCGACGCCTGCAACGTCCACAAGAGCGCCATAAAGCTCTCAAGGAACTGGATCAACTGACCGTGGAATACATCCGTGCACTCTGTACGGAAATGAAATATGTCTTTCAGCAGAGTGCCTTGCTGCAGGAAGAACTGCAACCTGATCCAGAACCTGCATTGGCAACAGAAGATTTGCTGGAACCACTGATACTGCAGGAAACTTATCGAGAGGTGGTTGAGCGCCTGGGCTGGAATTTGCCTGATGAACAACGACCAGAAGTGCCAGTGATCTTGCCTGAACCTGATAAGGAAGAAGAGATCAGCTTCGAATCTCCCCAAGATCTACGTTACTACGTGGAAGTCCAGATCGAGGATTGGGGGAGCAACCGAGACCGCTTCGCCTTGCTTGAAAAAATGACGCTGGAAGTGCCCTTGTGGCAGGAATGGGTCGAAGAATACCGAGCTGAAAAATCACCCAAGGTGCGGCATCCAGGAATCGAGGGACGCTGTACAGTGGAAATCGGTAAGCTCCTTGGCGTGCAGCCAGCACTGATCTCGGTCCAGGTACTCAAGTGTGCAGAGGGCATGCGCTAGGAAGACTGCTTGCGGAGCTCTTGTTTCACCTCTGCTGCCAAACGACCAAGTGGGTAATTTTCCAGATTCACGAAGCGCATCAGTTGGGCTAATCGAGGCTGGACCTCGTGTACTCGCTGGAACATTTGTTGAGCCAGCCAGCGATAATTCTCATGCCCCTGCGGAGTAGTTCGTAACTCCACCAGCCACATCAAGGAGCGCAGGTTGATCTTCAATGACCAGCGTAGCTGATACGCCATCGGCACCACATACTGTGCTTCTTGCGGAAATTCTCCCTCCAACGCTTCAAACGCACTCGCTGCTTTCTCCAGAACCTTCCTCACTGGAC
>JACLAD010009940.1_pt1 | contig 22504 bp, 10 predicted proteins | sample 8027901 | NCBI WGS metagenome assembly JACLAD01 (sample SAMN15725071, study PRJNA655200) | protist metagenome | isolation source: fluorescence activated cell sorting (FACS) single amplified genomes of... | place: Spain: Blaines Bay Microbial Observatory, Mediterranean Sea | collected 2016-07-05 | reverse complement strand
CAGAACCTCCGTGAGCGGCCACTGACGATGCCATCGCCAATGCCACGACTATTGCCGCTGAAATCTTCATATTTCTCTGCTTGATTGATGAATGAATGCGCTTATTGATTGACTCGTGGGAAAGTGAGTGCTTCTTTGCTTCCTTGCTTGGTTGCTTCCTTGCTTGGTTATTTCCTACGTTGGTTGCTTCCTTCGTTGGCGGTCCGGGATCTTGTCGGTACTACGCTACACTGGGTAGAGGAGGGATAAGCGGGGATTAGTACAACAATTATACAACTCAACAGAGAGTGGAAATATGAAACAAAACGAAAAGAGAAAAAAGAAAAGATTTGGTCATCTTCAAAAATTTCATTTTCATTCTGGTCTGTCCCATGAAGCAACAGGAAAAGAAAAAAGGTCGTAGTTGGAAGCTGGAAAAAATAACCAGATGTTCCCAATTCCAGGCCTATTGTGCGCAGAGTAAAACATCTCTCTCTCTCTCTCTCTTGAAACAGAAAAAACAAAACAGCGAAAAGGATTATTGGTCTCTCAGAGGTGCGTACCCACAAAATCCCTAAAACACAAGAACAGCAGGAGTACTGACTTTTCATATGGGGAAGAAGAGGACGAAGAACAAAAAAGAGAGAGAGAGGAGGAAGAAAAAAAGCAAATAGAGCACAGAAGAGAGACGTACGGAGTCTCTGTGGGTACGTAGGTTTTATGAACCTCCTACAATATGAAAGATACGTGTGATCACCCTGTCGGTAATATTTGGAACTCGTATAAAATCCTTTTCTGCATCGAACGCGGGACGAATCGTAGAAGAATTTTTTTGTTGTTGTTTGAGGGTTCGAGGGCTACACAGAGGGCTGTACATCGCCGTCAAGGGGAAAGGCATTGCCGGAGGCGAAAGCGAAAAGTATAGGAAAAGAGAGTAAAAGGAACAAAAGGGAGGTCAATTGCGCACATCGGTAATCGCTCAAAACATTGAATAGCACCAACAATCATGAGTGGCGTATTGGTCGGAGATGGTGATGATTATTGGAGGCTCGCGACTGATCCATCAACAGGAAATCAGTACTGGTATCACGAGGAGACAGGTGAGACGAAATGGCTAGAGGACAGAGATAGCGGTGACTCTGAACCTGAAATTGTCATGTTTGAAAATTCTCTTTCTCTTACAGGTAGCAGCGAGGTATCAGCCCATACTCCTGTGACCAAGAGCAAAAAGAAGCCGGGAAAGAAAAAGAGGAAAAAGAAAAAAAAGAACAAAGCAATGATGAGAAAGAGACAAAATAAGTTCTGCAATGATGACTGCGCAACGAATGCGCTCCTGCGTGCATTAGCAGCCTCAACAGCGATTTTGCTTGTCATTGTGCTGTGGTTGGCGGTACGCGTGAGCAGCAAGATTGAGAAATTTCAGTGTAGACCAGTTCCTTTGAGTAGTCATGAGAGCGAGCAAAGGCTTGAAGACGCATTCCACGATATGTTTGGCAAATTGTGTGATGATGCCATGAACTCGTTGACGCAAAGTGAGCAAAATGCTTCAAAGGAGCTTTACAAAATATCTGAAAACGAGGCTGCCAAAGCACAACGAGATTTAGATGGAACAATAGAGTCACTGAAAAATTTGAATGGCGCGGATAGCAATGTGTTTACCAACCAGGTTACCTTCCGTCTTCAAGGCCTTGGCTTGGTCTCCCATCCGTTGGACTCGAAGTGGATGCAGGAACTAGGCAAGGCTATTGCATTAGATCTCGGGAACGTCTCCTTTCCCATACGGGTAGCATCTGTTCATGAGATTCCTGAGTTTGAAGGTACCTCGATTTTTGAAACGATCGCGAAATCGAGATTGCCTGGAGGGAATTCTGAAGGCGCAGACCCGTCATCTCCTTCACCTGCATCGGATTCGTCGAAAGTTCAGACTCCGGCGCCTGCACCAGCTTCAGACAGCGAAGATGAGCCGAGGACAGAATTCAAGATCAGGAAGGATAGTTTGAACATATCCTATTCCCATGAGGGAAAAGTTGCAGAATTTGTCATCACTCATTCCCAAGATACTTCGGGAGCTGCTTCAGCAGTGTGGTTTGGAGTCGGTATTTCAAAGAATCAAGGTATGATTGGTGCAGACACAGTCGTATGCCACTCGGATGATGGAAAGTCAGCAGAGGTGCAAAGGTACTCCCTCTCGAGTTATATTAAACCCCTCCAGAACGGTTCTCCTGTTGCCAATGCAACATGTGAACGAATTCTTGTAACCGCCTCGAAGACAATATGGAGGCTGCACTTCAAGCGACCATTGACATCATCTAGTAGTGATGAGGTAGCCATTGTTGCAGACGGTTCGACAAGCAACTGGCTGCTTTACGCTCACGGCACATCAGTTAGTAATGGACACACTGCAAAGGGACGTCACGCCTTTATCGTCGATGCAGGAGGTAGAAGACGTCTTAATCATCGGAGGGCTCTGGAAGAAGATGCTGATAAAGAAGCTATCGTTGCACTTGAAATCATTTTTGATGCTACATTCATGCCTTATTCTTCATCCAAACTGTACGAGGGCATACAATTGCAGAAAAATTTGCCTAGTTGGGACCACGTAAGATCTTTCTTTGCAAGAGCGAAAGAAGGGGGCGTTAGCAAAGCTGACGTACAAGTTGAAAAGGAACTAAAGAAGGGCAACTCTGTGGGCAGCATTGAAAAGCAGTACGGTCTCATTGAAAGTTTCCAAACAATTGATGACTGTGAAAGTGGTGCATCTCCGTTGTCTGCTCGAGCGTATATTCTGGATGAATGTATCGAAATGGGCGTTGGGCCTGGAGCCGGAGGTAGTGGTTTGCACTCCCTCTTCACGTATCCTGGTGCAGTAAGTGTGGGTATTCTACATAAATTATGGGGAAAAGGTGGATGCCCATCAACAGATCAAGACAGGATAGTGGCCCCTGTCGTTGGAACTTGTCAGCAGCAGCGAGAAAATAATGAAAAAGGAGCTGTTCTCACTGATCTCGGCTTCTCCTACGTTCTTCAAGTGAAGAGCGATAGGCCACTCTGGGATGCGGGCAATGTTGGTGGCTTGTCGTATCCATATGCACTTGGTGTGTACCATGATGCATCATGCCGCAAGCCAGCCCGTCAGTACCTTGACATGATGACCGAGAAGGATCTAGACAATGGTGTATGCGTGGCGGACGGTACTGGAAAGTCAACCGTACGGAGAGCATTTGCCTCAAACACAATCATAAGAGAATATGTCTTTAATGATGAAAATTGTGGAAGGAGTCGTGCAGAAGAGCCCCCAATCAGAATCGGAACAAGTGATATTGACAACTTCCATGTGCTCATAAGGACGGATACTGTTCCAGAGGAGAAGAAAATCAGCATTAATTATCTTCCCGACAGCGAGAACACTCCTATCTTAGTCCTGAAAGAACGTATACAAGAGGTTCTGGGTATTCCAGTAGATCAGCAGTCACTGAGTTATGGTGCACGATCTCTCGAGGGCAATGACGCGCGCACTCTAGAGGATTTAAAAATATTCTCCAGATACACTGTTGACATTACGACAACTACTGATTACGTCATCGGTACTTGCAGTCCGAGGCTCGATGGATACTACGGAAAAGCCTTCGGAAACAAGAGGCCTGAAGCAGAGCGACTCAGGCTGTACTCCTTCGAATGGATTGCTGCTTCATTGCGAGCAAAAGGATACAACTCTGAAGAGGCAGATTTAATCGCAGGCAATCTTCGGCCAAAAGGCGTCGATTTTTCAAATTCGGAAGAGATGCAGCAATTTGCAGAAAAAGTGAACCAGTTTCTCATGCAAGGTTTGAAGGGAGCTAGAGGTGCACGCGGCCCCCCTGGGGATATTGGCATCAAAGGGAAGCAGGGACCTCCAGGTTTTAATGGTGTAGATGGCGGAAAGGGAGTACCTGGTAAACGAGGGCCAAAATGCGAGGATACCGGAGACAAAGATCTAATGAAAAGTCTTGGCAGAACTCCATCAAAGAATGTTACTGAAAGCTGCGATGGACTCAGAGGTCCACGTGGAGAAAAGGGAGCAAAAGGAAACAAGGGCTACAAGGGCATTTGTGCCGTTCGAAACGATTATCGTCCAGGTGGCTCCTACCGAAGTTTTAATGGGTGTTTTGGTGGTGCCATTGAGCCTCCGGTGAGTTTCAAAGCTCCCCTGACAGAATCTTGCCCCAGGTTTCCACACTACACTAGCATCTATAATGAGGACCATATTGTTATTCCTTACAAGAGCGTACAAAAAATGTACGATTTCTCGTATGAGGAACAGGACAAGTGGGACGAGGGAAAGGAAGAATGCGAAAAGCAGAAGACGCCGGCAAGCTGTCAAGATCGTGTAGACAAAAAATACCTTAGATGTCTCTGGAAAAACGATGCTTGCACATACGTGAGCGTTTCCGAGTTTGTGAATGCCAAGTATGAGCTTGGATTTTCAGATCCTAGATTCTGCCCCTCTGTAAACTCCGAAACCAATTTTTGGCAGAAGTCGTCCTCTAAATTTGTGCCAGTAGATTTGTGCGATGACACTGATTCTGCCTGCACAAAAAAACAAATTGGATCCGAAAGGAGAAAGGAATCCAAGGACGAATCTCAGGCAAAGACGCATTCTCTCAGCACCTATTTCAGCGATGACTTAAAAATAGAGCAATTTGAGAAAGAATTTCCGAATGTGATGCAGCTCGATGTACAGTTTAGTTCACGGTTCGGAGTGAATCCCGATGGCATGTTTTACATCGCCGCAGGTCCATTACCTGGGGATCCTAGCGCTCACAATCCATGCAAACTGAATAATCGCAAGATTGCATACAAAGTTGTCCAGAATACGGAAGATGATCGGGAGGAGCCCTGCGCAGAGATGTATATGTCCAGCCCACCTACTGCGAAGGGACAGGAGGGTGAAGATCTTGAAAGTCGGACAAAAATAAGTCGGTTGAGAGGCATCGCAAATGCATTAGCGAGACAAATGGTGATGCAACAGGCCCAGTCGGAGCAATGGGCTCGAAGCAAAGGTGGTTCAGGACTCTTTCAGGTACGCAGCTACAACGGAGGAACAGAAGACTACTTTGATGCGGCAGTGTTCAACTCGAATGGTCTTGCTGCCATCCATCAGCATCCAAATTTCGAGAGGACGATGGGTATTGGCGAATTCGTTGCATCTCTTAACGGTGTGCAGTTTTGGACTCGCCACAATGATTACCTGTTTAGGATGAATTGTCCAAGCAAAAATCGCAACAACTCTGACTTTGCCAGCCCAGAATTGTCGCAGAAAGTATGGACAGACTTTCCAGCGTACGTCGCAGTTTACAATTTAATGGAAGGATTGGCGCCGGGATCAGGAGATGAAGCTGTCGCTGCTGCCTGTCATTGGATATGTAAAAAGGATGCCGACTGTACTTGCACTGCTGACGATGAGCTCAACGGCGTATGTATCAGAGGGACATGGAAGTGTGATTACGATACTCTTGAGGAGCAGCGAGAGTTTGTGAAGGACTCACTCATACAGCATTTTAAGAATGAGAACATAGACAAAGACAAAAAAGGCGTGCCTGAGGTTGAGCACCAGTATGGATGTACGGTAGAAATTCCATATCCACGCGTACCAGAGTCTGTCACCAATGCTGGAGTTGCAGCGATGGAAAGCGTTCCCGCAGGCGCAAGCGAGGCGGCTAAGATGGATGCCAAGGTGACAGCTGAGGTCAACGAGATGATAGAGTACTTCCGTGCATTCAAGCAACAAGATACCAGTATCCGTGAGTACAAGAAGTACTTTAAGGCAAACATGTGCTACCTCGAGGGCCAATGGGAAGTCGACGCCGTTGATATAGAAGAACCGTTCAAGTCTGACCGTCATGAAATTGATGCTGCCACATGGATAGAGCTGAACCAGCGCATTCGATTCCTCCACGCGGCTGGACGAAAGCACAACTTGGAAAATTTACCATTTTTGCCAGGAGCAGTCCGCAATGCGATTAATGGCACCGACCCAGAGCTAGCCTCTTTCAACTACCGCATTGTCTGCCATCCCTTGCAAAGGGATGTGCCGACATCAAGATTTCATGCTGTACCAGATGAAATGGCGCTATGGTTTCCCCAGATGGGACGAATCAACCCTGGAAATAATTCCCTTACGGCCCAGGCAAGGTTCACTCTGCACCCAGCCTTGGAAGCTGACTATGAAGCAGGGGTTGGAAATAAACCAGGAACAGAATTCTATCGCTCGAAAGAGACACGAGAATACCTCGATGAGCTTATGGAAGAATGCCCTGGTCGCGATGGCTATGACGCAGAGTTGCGAGACCAAACACCAGAGCCAACCGACACGGCCATTGAGATTCTTGATGACGCTGGTCTTGCAACTTCACGGTCCTACACGAAAAATGAGGATCTCAACTCAGCCTACTATTCTAGGTACTTCAGACTGAAGGGGATCGATGCCATGGGAAGGCGCAATCGGCGCCGCGGCTTCAATGACCCCACCCTTTGGGCTGCAATGACCGAGGCCACAAAAGTGTCGGACGTCAAATTTCGGAACGATGTAGAATGTGGCGGGTGCAATCCAGGTGAGCAGGAGGAGGTAAAGAAAACCTTCTCAGCAAAATGGAGCTACGCTGTCCCACTTGAAATCGTATACACAAGTCCACTGATCGATTGGAACCCTTACGAGATTGAGATTGAGCCAAACAATGGGCGCTGGGAGATCGAGGTGAGGCAAAATTTCGATGACAGAGATGTTGGCATTGATGGTGATAGTGAGGCTGCAGCATGGGACAAGACGAACCCATTTGAAGGACACTTTCACACACCACTTGCCTTCTACAGAGCTTTCTCTAAAAAGTCAAAGGAAGAACAAAGTGAGCAGGAGAAGGCAAATACTGGATCAGACCCGAAATATGTCAAGGACAAGAATGGTGATCCCAGGCCCGTGGTGGCATCCGGCCATTACCTCTTTCTGCCCCATATCCAGCGGGTGGGCGATCTGCGAATGCGTTATCCCATCATGCCTCTCTATGAGAGTGGAAATACTGTGTGGAAGGAGTTGAAGGCGCTCGAGGATAGCCTTGGCATCCATGCCGTCGGCACCAACGGTGTTACGCTCGGTCTTCGTGGCGGCGGAGATCATCAGCATGATGTATATCTTAACGCACTGCATATCAAGAAGCTCTTGAGAGGTGAAACCATTACAGCCTTCAGCGCTGTAACTGGAGCACATAGCCACTTCATCAAGCTGAAAGCAAAGGCATCAGGAGTCCAGTATGAGCTTGTGGAGTGTGACAAGAGTACCAAGTGCTTTGACAATCACGACAGACTCGTCGTGAAAAGTAATTAATTTTTTGTTAAATATTTGCATCTAACTGCAACTCATCCGCGCCTATTTTCGCAGCGTCAAAGACGTTTTGGAGTGGAACATGTGCATCTTCTGCAGCTGCTGCACAATCGCTAAACTCTGGCTTTGCATTCACAAGAGTCCCATCTTTGAGGTAGCCCCGCTTTACGGAGATATTGCCATGCTTGGTCTGTACAGAGACAAAATCTCTGCGCAGAGCCGCCCTAGACGTTAGCGCCCGTCGTATCCCAAGCGTCGACGTCTCCTTGAAGATGCATTCCTCTATTTTGCTCACATTCTCAATAGTACAGAGAGCAGAGAGAGCTACTGCAGGTCGACCCTTCTTCATTTGAATAGGTGTAGTCCATACATCTAAAGCACCAGCTCGCATGAGCAAATCTGATGCGTAGGCAATACGCTCGCCGGAAGCATCGTCAATATTTGTGTCCATCCGTACCAGGTCTTCCACTTTGTCAGCACAGGATGTGAGTGCAGAGGAAGGATTAGGCCTCCGAAGCCCCACAGTTGTTCGTGGCATCATCAGTTTTTCACCAATAACTATGCGTACTACATTCGCTTGATTGGTAAATTCCTTGTCACCAGCCCCTAGACCTACAGAGATGGGGGAAAAGTTGGGGTAATTTCTGAAGCTATGACACAGCGCGGCGAGTATACTTGCACCAGTTGGTGTGACTAGTTCTCCACGAAGTTTGGATGGATGAAATATAGCACCTGTACCACTCAGAACGTGCATTGTTGCAGGTGCTGGTACGGACATGAGTCCATGTTGCGTATCTACAAGCCCCTGGCTTAGCGGTAATTCTGACGCATATAGTTCTTCAACGTTTAGCAGGTGCAGCGCTAGCACTGAGCCAACTGTATCGATGATCGAATCGACTGCTCCAACCTCATGAAAATGGACCCTGTTAACTTCAACACCATGCACTTTTGCTTCGGCTTCTGCAAGTATCTTAAAAACTGAAAGGGACTTGGATATGACAGCCTCAGGGAGCTTAGAATCTTTGATCATTTGGCAAATATCAACATATGTCCTGCCTTCGAATTCATCATACTTTGGTGCCCCGTTGCCCTCCGCAGAGAACATTGTAGCATGGGAAAACCTTTCATTCTGAACATCATGCGGTTGCTCCTGCTTTTCCTTATATTCATGTAGCGTATGGCCATACTCTGATGATCCATGCTCATGCGGGTGACCACTTGAGTGCTCATGAGAGTGCCCGTGCAAGTGTCCATGCATGTGCCCGTGCCCGCGACCACCAGTTTGAAAAGGTCTTGTGACCGTCACGCTCACCTTTGTAGCGGCAATACCGGCGTGGCCTTTGCGAACACGCCTGCACTTGAGCTCCCAGCAGCCTTGAATAGCGTGAAGGCTTTCTAAACCATCAACGATTTTTTCGGTGGGTGCACCAGCATCAATGAGCGCTCCGAGGAGCATATCGCCCGCAATTCCTGTGGAACTGCAGTCGCAGTATGCTATCATCTTCAACACTCACCTTTTTTTCATTTTTTTTTTTCCCTTTCTTTTTTGCCAGCTAATATGCAGCAGGAAATCGAATCTTTTTTTTCTCCCGTCTTGATTGTTGTGTCTTCTCTTCACTCTCTGTTCTCTGTAGTGTATTTATTCTTCAACGCAGACGGGACCACTTCCCTTGCGTGGGGCGCGACTCGATGGTGGCTTTTTTGAAGGTACCCTTTTGAGGTACACAAACACAACAAGTAGAGACTGGGAGAGAGAAAATAGGCAAGGGAGTACAAGAAGAGGGGAGAACCACGAGTAGCTGGAAAGAATGAGCGAAAGTGTGCGCAAAGCGAAGCCTTTGCAGGTTGTCGGTATCGACGCAGAGAAACAACAAAGACGAGGGCAACAACGGCACACATCGGCAGGATATGATGAGTCGGGCCCCACAAAAAGGAAAGAAGAGAAGAAAGAAGGAGAAGAAGAAGAGGAAGAACGGGCATCTGCAAGTGATGATACCGCATGTATTTACATGAGCATCATGTATCGGGCAGGCAAACTTGGTGTAGCACACTACAATTCGGCAGATGCATTTGCCTACGCTATGCAATGTGATTGCGATGCACATGAAATTGAAGATATTCTTCGAATGGTGTACCTTCAAATCGGCGCCACGCACCTCATCGTACCGTTGGCCTTTGCCGAAGAAGCAAGGTCTTTGATTAAAAGTGAAGTGAACGAAGGAAATCACAATTCCAGCCTTCTTATTCGGAAGGCATTTACTTTTGGATACGAGCGGAGTCGGACAATGATGAGAAACATGCAAGAATGTGGCGAACATCTTCCATCAGCAAAGATGCGCGACGCCGATCAATTGCGTGACAATTTCCCAGCGATTCTGTTGAATCAACGTGCCTTGGTTTCAGCTGCTGGGGGTCTGGTCTCAGAATTGCTAAGCAGAGCACTGATTCTGCAAAATGCAGAAGGTCTCATTGAGCTTGGACTAAGAAGCTTCAGTCTCAACGATTTTGTTGCTGTCGACAGGATGACATTGCAATCTCTGGATGCGTTTTCAAAAGATCTCCATCCAAATGTTCACGGCAGCGGGCATGCAAAAGAAGGGTTTTCCCTTGCTCGGCTCATTACTGACTCAGCGCGGTCATCCAGAGGCAAAAAATTGCTTTTACTGTGGCTTCGAAGGCCATCACTTGTTCCAAGTGTCCTGGAGCGCAGATACGATGGGATTGATGTTTGCATGCATCCTGAAAATGGATCGTCCATTGCGATAATTTCAAGAGAACTCTGCCGGGTGAAAAACGTCGTCCCAGCAATCAAACGTCTCAGAACCATGAGTTCGCAGCGTCCGGTGAATGATTGGCTGACTGTGCACCAGTTTTGTGTAGGAGCTGCTAGAATCAAGGATGCGGCAATAGCAGCTTTAAAAGCCATGAATGTTGAAGAGTCTTCATGTTTGCAGCCCCCTGCAAAGCCTGGCGACGGTGGTGGCGCCATGACTTTTCATGATGATCCTACTAGCGACCTTGCAAGGCGAACGGTAATCCACGACATTGCTGAAGTGAGCTTTTCCCCAGGACTGGTAGCATCAGCAATCGAGTATATTATAGATATCGCAACAAGCAGAAAGATGGATCGAATTGTGCCCAATGTTGGCCTCGATGAGACACTCGATACATGGCGAAAGATTTATGACAATCTCGATGAAATTCTCTCCGAAAAGGCCAGAATGGTAATCATGCACGAGCTGCCTCCAACAATGCATGATTTGGATATGGCAGTTGAATACTTGCCACAGATTGGCTACGTCATCGTTGTCTATGGAATTGATACGGCTACGGTGCATGATGGAACGCACTATGGCGAATTGATCTATCTTTTTTCAGACGCTGACTCATGCTTTTTCAAGAGCCCTTCCATGTTCGAGTTGGACAAAGAGTATGGTGATGTTCGATCAAATATTATTGACCGAGAAATACAAATTGTGACCATGCTGGAAGAAAGGGCTCTAGAGCATGAGCGCGAAATCTCGAATTTAGCAGGCGTTCTAGCAGAGCTGGATGCAACTATGGCTCTCGCTCAGATCGCATCGGAGAATGGCTACTGCAGGCCCAAGCTCGTGCAGCACTCCGAAGGCAGTGTCTTTCGTGCAACCAAATGTCGGCATCCCCTACTGGAAATGAGCTTATCCTCGTACATACCAAATGAGATCGACCTTGCCTCTGATACGACCATGATGCTCATCACAGGCCCCAACTTCTCGGGCAAATCGTGCGTACTCAAAATGATTGGTCTGTGCACCCTCATGGCCCATATGGGAAGCTACGTCCCCGCTGATACATTTGAAATATCATGTGTCGACAAGCTCTTCACGAGAATCGCGACTGTGGAATCTTGCTTCCTCGAAATGTCGACCTTTACGATTGACCTATACCAGATGCGGGAATGTCTCCGAAACTCAACCTCAAAGTCACTCATTCTTGTCGATGAATTTGGGAAAGGCACTCATCCTGCAGACGGCGTTGCTCTGCTCGTGGCTGTGCTTGAACGTATCTCTCTTATTCGTGCGCGCACAGTCGTAACGACACACTTTTGGGAAGTGTTTGAAAATGATTTACTCTGTGCATGTACAGGACTCGCTCCTTTCCATATGGCTGTCATGGAAACACAGTCGGAGCAAGGTAGTGATGAAGAAATCGTTCCTCTCTTTCACCTCCAGAAAGGAGCAGGGAGCGGCAGCAAAGGATTGGAGTGTGCACAGAGAGCGTGCATACCTGTGAAAGTGTTGAAGAGAGCTCGAGAAATTCGAAAGCACTTTGTAGAGTGCACAGATATCGAAGGGGTGCATCGACGAGATATACTTGAATTGGGCGAACAACGTGCAGATCTTCAGGTTGCGACCAATAGTGGTGCTTTACAAAGTGTCGATGATGAAGAAGTGAGCGTTGATGAAGCTAGCAGCAATGAGCACCCCCCGAATGACAGCAAGAAAATGCATGATCAGCTGATTGAAACCTTCATCAGCATTGACGACTGGGAACAAGCGACTGATGAGCAAGTTCTAGCATTCTGCAATCTCCTCAAGTCCTGAACTATGCGCGCGCAAAGAGAGAAAGAGAGAAAGAGAGAAAGAGAGAAAGAGAGAAAGGAAGAAAGACAGAAAGAGAGAAAGAGAGAAAGAAAGAAAGAAAGAAAGAGAGAAAGAAAATCAAAACAAATGCATACGAAAACCCAAGAAAAAGATCATTTCGTCGCTATTTTCTTGAACGCCTGACGAAGTTTGGCGACAGCTGCATCCATTGAAGTCCGTGAAGCTGTCACTCCACCGTCCATGGTTCTCCGATCATGCCCACATTGCCGCAAGCTGCGCAAAAGCCTTGACTTCCAGAGTTCGCACTGACTCAATATTGCCAATTTTCTGAATCGAAAATGCTCATTAATTACATCTTGAAACAGTGCAGATCCTTCGTTCAATTGCGAAGTTATACCAAAAAGGATTGTCGCTTGTCGAATATTCTCATTGTAAGTGGCAGATCTCCGTTGCCCCTCGGCAGTCACAGCATCTCTTTCAAAGCCAGGTTCATTGTAGTATGGTTTGTCTACAAGGATAAGAGCTTGAATAGATACCAACACTTGCAGTATGGAGCACCCCTGGTGCCACCCTGGACCAGTCCATGTGTTGAGCAACGAGAGGCAGACTTTCCCATTCTTGTACAAATTCGGGTTGAAACGCACTTGGCCTCCTCCGGTTGTGACGAGCAGCACCTTTGGGGGTTCATTCGGATAGTTCAATGGCAAAAATATGTCAAACTCGAACAGACCGTTTTGGTAAGGTGTCTTTTGTGGGCCCACAATGAGCGCCTTCATACAACCAGGACGCTCCTCATCGACCCGAAGGAAGATGCAGGAGCCCTCAGAGACGGGGAGAGAGGAGGACAATTCCGCGAGTTCCTTTTGAATTCTCTTCATTCGTTTCCGCACACGTTCACCTTTGAGATGTTTCAGCTTCGAGGCCAGCGGCAGAAAACTGTATTTACATTTGCCCTTCCTCACAGACCCAAGCAATTCAACGAACCGAAACTTTAGCCTCATCATGTTGCCGGCATAGCTATCAGCCCGGGCTCCACCAAGCACGGTAAAATCCAAGACGTCGGATGTTGATGACGATTCTGACGATGTTTGTGGCCCTACTTTTCTCCTATCGCCAAAAGGAACCGCATCGTCAAACTTTGCCAGCAGGGATTTTACTTGTGTGCAAAATTTTTCAATCTTTGCATCTGGAGAGAAGCTTGAAGCGGCCTTTAGTATGTCATACTGCTCGGCCATCTGAAAGAGGAGATCCTTTACCGATGGCTGCTCTTGACTCCCGTCATCATCAACATTACCGTGTATATCTGTCCTGACGTCCCTCGAAATGCACAATCCAAAAGATACAAGGTCCATGCCCAAGATCGAGTTTACTACATCCAAGATGGACGTGTACATGCCGATCCTGGCTGCAGCATTCGTAATTGTGTTGCGTAAGAAATGCTCCAGAATTGGCGCAAGCTGCTGATGAATCACGGCAAGCAACAACAGTTGCCTCACCTGGCTATTTGCTGAAGGGGCGAGTTCTCGTTCTAGAAGGATATTGTGAGCAACAAGCTTGCGTGCTTGTCCACGAATCCTTTTGTCCAATTTATCTTGTTCCTTCTGAGCCGCTTTCTGCGATGCAACAAGAGACTTTTTCGACAAGGCGCTCGCTGTTCCACCAAACCCTGTCCCACGACCCCAGCATCGTGGTTGTGATGATGCAGATGTACTCTGACCCTGTTTTGTAGAGTATGCTACGGAGCTCCTGCTCTCGTCCTCATCACTGCAGGGATCCGTAGTCATGCGTAGAAAGCGAATAGCGCGCAGCATGTTCCAGAACTTTCCACCGAGAAGAGCAGTATGCATGCAGTCGTTAAACTCTGCAGGAGACTTTACCTCGCCATGTCCAAGGATACGGCACAATGATGTCAATTTTGCATCTGGAAGTTTTTCAGGAATATGCTGCGCGGCAAATTCGAAGCATCGGTTCAGTAGCCGCATTAATCTCTCCATAATGATTGCAAAATTGCCCCGCTTTATAAAATCTGCTATAAGATCAATCATGCTCTGCCCTGATGCATCTAATGCTTCTGCGATCGTGGACACAAGGTTGCCCATTCCTTGACTCCGGATGCCGTTGACGGCTTGCCGGAGACCTTCCTCATTCTCTCTAGAGCACCACGTCACAGAAAGCTTCTTCTTTTTCTCATGCTCCAAGACTGCGGGTATTTCTCTCTCCAGCTTCAAAATCGCAAGAATCAGTTTGTGTTCCAACCTTTGCCTCTTCTCAGCATCTCTGCCGGAAGATCCGGCATCTTCACGCTCATCAATGTGCGTGAGCGGCCGCTTCCGTGAGCTATTATTTCCAGTGGAAGTTCGGCCGTCATTTGAAATTACGACAGCTTCATTGCACACTTTTGGCCTCAAATTTCCAACCTTTTCTTTCATATCCCCCCCCACCATCACCATCGCAACCTCCTCCTCCTCCGCCACCTCTTCCTCTCCTTCTTCTGAATCACAGAGGTCAATGACTGCCTCCGCGGCAGTAGCCATCTTTAAGTACGCAAAGTGAGTGAGTGAGTGAGTGAAGTGAGTGAGACCCAATTTTTCTCTTTTCCCACACTTCACATCACATCCCTAAGATACGTTTTTTTTGAGGAATCCAATCCATATATTTATTTTATATATATATTTGCAAAATCTTAACGTTCCATATTATATATTATACACTAGAATGAGGGACGTTTGGAAAAACCGTCTATCTTCATGTTGAAGTTCAGAAATTATAACAATAAAAAAAAACATGACTCAAGAGAGAGTACACAAGAGAGAGATTTATTTTTATTTCTCTTTTACTTCTTCTTACTTCTTCTTCTTCTCTCTTCTTCTTCTGTTCTTCGTTCTACTTCTACTTCTTCTTCTTCTTCTTCTTCTTCTTCTTCTTCATTTCTACTTCTAATATCTCATCGTCTGCCACGTAGCACTGACTGAGTGACGGACTACTGGACTGACTGACCCCGATGGATGGACGGACGGACGGACGGACGGAACTGTGCATTGCTTGACACTCTTCGAGTGGAGTGCGGAAGTGGAGAAGAAGAGCATCTCCTTCCTCTCTTGAATAGCACAGGACGAACGCAACTTCTAAAAGTCAAAAGCAAGAAGAAAAGGCAAAAGAAAAAAAAAGAAAAGAAAAGAAAAGAAAAGAAAAACGGAAAATGTCTGGCGATGCAGCAATCGGCGCTGATGGTATGCCGGATATCACTGGCGTAGGCTTCGACCATCTGCAATTCTATGTCGACGCGATCAAACCCGCGGATGAATACAAGGCAATTGAGCAGAAGCTCAACGCCTTTGCGAAGGAAGCGAAATCATCTGGAAACGCCACGCTCGGAACATCTCAGGGTGTGGATTTGACAAAGGCCAAGGCACAATGGAAAGCAGTGACTGGCGAAGATGCTCGTCCAGAGGCGTTTGAGCCATCGGGACAAGATATCGTCACACAGTTGATGATGGGCATCGGCCTGCGCATTGTCGCTGAAAATCGCGGCCCAGAGACAGACAACGTACTTCTCTGCTCTAGCGACAAAAAGGGCATCAAGTTCTTGGTGACAGCCAAGAATTTACCGGCCACCGCCGCAGCCGAGGAGCCTGTGCTGAAGAAAGTAAAGGCAGCGCCAGCGCTTGACCACTTTGCGGCAAACAAAGTGACAGAATACATGAAGAATATGAGCGGGCGTCAGGGCATTGCTGTCCTCTGCTTCAGTGTCGAGAGTGGTAACACACTTGACAAGATCCATGAGCGCTATGCGTCAAAGCATCCTGCCCTCATTTGCGCCAATTCAAAAAATGCACCGATGCAGTATTCCGAAAATGGTTGCCGCATCTTTGAATGCTACGCATACTACATGCACAAAATCGGCGGAGAAGTGGATAAGGCTACGCGGCTTCGCTTCATTGAACGCCTGAATCCGTCATCAGTTTCCAAGGATCCATCTCAGCTCCTTCCCGGTCTCGTCTCTGTGGACCATGAGTATGACTCGCTTTCATACAATCGTGCTGTCTACTTCGATCACTGGGTCAGCAACGTCGTTGACAGGCAAACGTTCCTCGATACCCTTCATGATACACTCGGCTTCACACCAAAGGTTGATTTCAACGCGGGTGTCATTGCTGCCGGCGAGGCGCGCATTGAGTCAACAGTAACAGGCAATGACTCGAACACAGTGACCGTGGAGAAGGAAGTCGCACTGAAGGATCAGAGCCAGGTCTACCTTCCAATCAATAACGCCTTGAGCGATGTCGGCCATGTCCATGGTTTTCTGAAAGAGATGGGAAACGGTGTGCAGCACGTTGCGAACCGCGTTGAAGACATCGTGGCCTTTATTCAGTCGGCCAACGATTTCCAGCGCTCTACAGGCATGGGATTTACCTTTCTGAATATTCCAAGGTCATACTATGGTATTCTAACTCCGGAAGATCTTGGCAACGTCTGCAATAGCAATACTGAAATTGTTGCGCATGTGATGGCCTCACTGAGGAAGGCCAGCCTCATCAATCCTGCGGGAGTAGTGAAATTGGAGATTCAGGACGATGAGATTCATGCAGCCATCTTTGACAATGTGGACTCCTCGAGCGAGCTTGCCACTCAGCTGCAGGCTTCGAAGGACGGCATCTATCAGGTCGTGCGCAGGTCACAGTACGCCAACATGTACAAGCTTCTTCGTGGCCATCTATCGGAGGACACGTACATTGCCATTGTCCGCAACAAGATTCTTGTTGACATCCAGGGCGAGGATATTCTCTTCCAAATCTTTACCTGTAACGTACTGCAACGAAATCAGGGAGAAGAGTCGCCTTTCATTGAATTCATTCAGCGTGTGTGCTCGGAATGCAAGGACAAGGAAGGGAAGTGTCTGCCCATCAAGCCAGGTTGCGGTGGATTTGGTATTCGCAACTTTCTAACGCTCTTTCTCTCCATCGAACTTTCAAAGTCGATGAACCAAATCGTTGAAGCTGCGGAAAAGGGAGATGCTGCAATGGAGCATGTTGCCCGCCGTCAGGTGCAACTTTTCACCCAACAGCTGGACGAAAGTAACCCAATATTGACGAAAATATCTGATGCCATGACGGAGGAGGGGGATCTGCGCCAGCGCGCAAAAAATGCAGCCTCTCCTGAAGAGCGCGAGGCTCTCCTTTCACGTGCAGAATCCTGCAAAAGGCAAAAGGAGCAGGGAAATATAGCATTGCAAGAATGCTCCGAGAAGTACAAACTACTGATGCAGGAGCTGCGGCAAGGCCAGTAGCAGTGTCTGCACGGTCAATCGACATGAAGACTAATATTAATTATTTTTATTTTTTTTTCCGACAGAGCACTCGCGAGGGGCGGCCTGGTGCAGATCAGCTCCGACTTGCCACCCGGCGGAGCGTATCAACGAGTTCGTCAGCGTCCCCATCGCCCAGATAAACCTCATAGGCAGCTTGCGCGACAAGATCGCCATCGCCAGAGGGACTGATCATTTTTTGAAATTGAGAGAACTCTTCCTTCGAAATCATTCCTTCCTTTAGCATATCGCTCAGACTCCTTCCACTCCCGAACTCTCTTTGTTCTTTGTCGTCCACATTCCCCCGTCGCCCACCAGCGTTTTCACGGCTCACATCTTCAGAATCAGATATCATCTTGTCCAGCTCGCTGTACTCTTCATATTCCTCGACTCGCGTCCGTGCAATGCGTTTTAAAGTGTCCGTCAAATCGTCTGTGTCGCCATCAACCTTGTATACTTGCAACGCAGCTCTTACTGCGATGTCACCTTCCTCAATAGCATCTACCAATGCATATGCCTCTCCCGAGCTGAGCGACATAGACTGTACAAGCCTGATGATGAAATCATAGTTTGAAGACACGTAGTCTTCGGTATCCTCATTGACCCCATCATCTTGATCGTCGTCGCCGGTACTGCTGCTGCTGTTGTCGCTTAAATCTCCTGGTGTCCAATCGCTATCGTCACTATCATCATCATCATCATCATCATCATCGACTTGATTCTCCTCCGAATCCAATTCCATTCGCACATCATCGCCAATGTTGACATACTGAGAATCATTGTCCATGAAATCCGATGAGTCAGCCACAGAAACTTCCTCCTCAATGGCAATGTGACGCGCCAGGCGATGCATGGTATCGATAAAGTCCTCAGTATTGCCCGTATCAGCGTACACATCAAAGGCGGCCCAGATTCTCTCGTCATACATGCTTGAGTTCAGAAGCCTTTCGCCTTCATCTCCACTCAAGAGCCTGCGCTCAAGCAGCATTTTGATGAGAATATTGACATTGTCGCGCACTTCCATTGTCGAATCTGCGGCTGAGCTTGCATCGGAAAATCGGTCAGATTCGATGTGTCTCTCCTGCTCAGACCTTGCAATTCGCTTCACAGTATCCAGCAGCTCAATCGCATTGCTGTCGCTCACAAAAACATCATATGCCGCCATCAGGCGAGGATCACCTTTATCAATCAGCTTTTGTAGCACTTCATTCTCATTGTCTTCTAGCCGCTGCACTTCTGCAAGCGCGTCCACAATTTCAGACATGCTATACCTAGCTATATCTTCAGGAGTTTCCACGTCAGAAGAGTCGGTGACGTCTTCTTCTTCTTCTTCTTCTTCTTCTTCCTCTTCTCCATCGCCGCTACTTTCAATTTGCCTCGTGCTCTTACTAGACTGAACCCCGTGTGTGCTACCAAGCCTCAGTAGTTCATTGCTGAGCACTCGCTTGCATGTATCTACGAAGTCGCTGACATTAGAATCCTGCTCATATAGCTCAAACCCGGCCAGAATGAGCTCCTGCTGGCTCGATCCATCACGGGTGACAAGCCTCGCAAGGACCTTCGATTCTTTCAGAGAAACTTTTCCCTCGTACCCGAGTTGCTCAAGCGTCGCCAAACAACGCCCGACTGCATTCTCATCAGGAAGTGAATCATATCCGTCGACAGAGTCTGCGGCCGTTTTGGCGCGTGCAATCCGATAGAGCGTATCTGCGAAGTCTTCAGCGTCACGGGTCAGCTCAAAGGACTGGCACGCAGCGGCGACAGTCGGGTCAGTAGGATCGAGGAGGGGCGCAAGTGCAGCAGCATCCTCTTCCCGTATCGCACCGAGCTTGACACCCGCAGAGAGGTATGCATGAACGTTTACCTTTTGAGAAGCATCTCTAGCCCTTGCCGAGCCACCATCCTCTCCAGATTCTGCCCATGCGATTCCTGCGATTCGGTGCAGAGAGTCGAGGAAATCGTCAACGTCACGCGAGGCATCATAAGTCTCCATTGCGGCGTCAAGCTTTGCCCCAAGCTCTCCGCTAGCATCCGCTGCGACGGCCCGCAGAGCTATGAGCTCAGCCTCGCTAAGCTCCGTGAATTGGCTCAGAAGATTGAGAACCTTCATTCTCTTTACAATACCGCCATCGTGAACCCTGTTTGCCGCGGAGGCAAGGCTCTGATTGGCGATGCGAACAAGCAGAACTGCCAGCCGACTGGAATTTTTTTCAAGTGCTGCAGACTCATACGCAGAGAGTATGTCTGAGCTGCGAGCCTCTACAAGCTCATAGAGCACAGCTGCTTGGGCGGGCTGGATCACCTGGCTCTGCTCCATGACGTAGACGAAGGACATTACCCTTTCCATGATCGACTGTACGGAAGTCGGCTCTGTCGGGCTCCCAGCCCCATCTATATCTGCCATTTCACGCCTGCCCTTTACCACAGAGCGCGATTCGCGAATGTACGCATCTCTGAGCAGCTTAATATCGCGATGTCCCTTATACGAGTGGTACGGTGCAAGAACTTGCTCTGAGCCGTCCACAATCCATGCGTAAAGCTGCTCATATTCACCGGGTGAAATAAGAGCGTATCGAGCGAGCTCGTCAACAAAGCGGCCAATGATCATGCATTCCACGGCAAGCTCCCTCGGAGCATGTGTGAGAAGGTGCCAGTCACCAGTCATGATACTTGGGAACTTTGCAGCGCTCGATAGTGGTACAACATAATTGTCCGTCAATCGCTCAATGCCGACTGCGCGCTCACCCTTGGCAATAGCATCCGGGAAGAGGCACCCCAGCAGCGTTCTCAACTCTCCCACTGGCTGTCCCGCGTAGAATGTAATGATTCTCGACGTGGATGATGGTGCATGATGAATGCGCACGAACTGAGTCGTCGTCGGGTTCATTCCGCCTTGTTTCCCCCGTTTTCCGTTTTCCGTTTTCGGTTTTCGGTTTTCGGTTTCCCGTTTTCCTTTTCCTTTTCCTTCTCCGTGCCGCCACTGCTGCTGCTCCTGTCGTCGTCTTCTCCTTCTTGCTCTTCTTTCCTCCTTGTATCTCACTTCTTCGTTCTGTCGTCTGTCTGCCTTGCTCGTGACGTGACGTGACGTGACGTGAGGAGATGATGGTGGTGGTCGAAGAAGATGTGAGGTGGGGAACTTTGAGGGAGCAAGAAGAAGAAGAGGAAGAAGAGGAAGAAGAAGAAGAAGAAGAAGAAGATAGAAGAAGAAGAAAAGATTAGATTAGATTTAGATTAGAGAGAGTAGAAGAAAGTGAAGAAAAGGCCTCACACAGAGACACGGGAAAATACACAACAGAGAACAGCAGAAGCGAGAGACTCCCACCAGCCCGCACGCGGCGAATACTACAGAGAGTGGAGAAAAAATAACGGCAGAAAAGGAAATTCAAAAAAAAAAAAAGAAGAAATCTCGTCTCTTCCCTAAGGAAGGGTCTAGATTTGAGGAAAAAAGAAAGGAAAAGAAAGGAAAAGAAGAGAAAAGAAAAGGTCGACAATGACAGAGGAAAGTATCGCGGCATATGCGTGGGCCCAGAGCGACAAATTTGTCTCCCTCTACATCGAGTACGCAAAAGTCTTCCCGGAAGCGGCGAATGGGGGAGAAACGGTAGAGGTAGATTTCAGCGCTGGCGAAGTGGGGTTCGAGTTGCGGCTGGTGCGCGGGGAGCAGCGCCGCGTGCTCAAGATTGGAAATCTTTGCAAGAACATCCTTCCAGGAAAATCAAAGGTGAAAAAGAAGGAAAGTAAGGTGGTTGTCATGCTGCGGAAGGAAAAGACTGGAGAAGAATGGTCCGACTTGAAGGACGAAGTGGACAAGAAAGAGGCCGCGAGGACAAAGCGGATGCAGACGTCACTTAAGGACGCCTCCACGGCTGAGCTATTGCAAGACATGTACAAGCATGCAGATGACGAGACGAGAAAATCTTTACGCGAAGCTTACGCGACTGGGCAGCAGAAGCGAAACTCAAAGTAAAAGCAGCTTCAAAATTACAACCGAAATTCAACGTCAGAATATGGAAATGGCCAAAGCAGGTATTGAGCAGCAGATCCTCTCTGTCGAAGAGGTGCTGCAGAAAGCAGCAGTAATGTTTCCGCAGAATGTGATATCCTCACGAGGGCAGACATATCCTGAAGAAGTTTGCGTCTGTGCTAGGCTTGTATTTTACTGCAGACTGGGCAACACCTTTTCCTTCTTCACACTCGGGGATCGAAGTAGTTCCTGCCTTGATGTTATCGTGAAAAGCAACGGAAAGGGCGATGCCTCCGCAGTTTGCCAAGCGTCTGCAGATTATGTGACTGGAGGAAAGGGGGCCACCTCAGGCTTTCCCAGTACCACCACAATCATCACCGCCAAAGGCAGACTCGAAAAAATTCCCGAGGGATACGCTCTTCATGCTCAAGAATTGTTCGTCCAAGGGTTTCAGCCACCCTCAGAGCAGCACGGTGCGCAAGCCGGGAAAGACGCTTCTGAAGCGGCCGCCACGTCGCCTGCAAAAGAGTCAGCCACTCGGCAGACTGGCAATTGGCGCAATCGTGATGGCTCCCGAAAAGGAGCCAAGAAGCTGGGTAGGGCTGGCAAGTTTGTCGAGAAACTTGTCGAAATCTTTGGGCATGATCGTTTGGCTGGCAGCAGTGTTGGAGTGCTTGATGTAGCTGGAGGTTCTGGAGATGTGGCCTTTGAGCTCAGCGTGAGGCGCGGAATACCTTGCACAATCATTGATCCTCGAGCAACCACTGCGCACACGAAGCGGCAAATGCGTGTTCTTCGCCATCGCAGAAGAAGCCAGCAGATCCTGAGCAAGGGAACAGAAGTATCACCACTTGCAAGGCACGTCTATGGACGGTTTTCTTCGACCGAGGCGAACGTGCTTGCAGCGGAATTCCACGCTGATTTCGGTAGCACTGAGGAAGGAGCAAGGCTTATGAAAGAGTGTACCGCAATCATTGGAATGCATCCAGATCAGGCCACAGATGCCATCGTCGACGTCGCAATTCAAGTCGAAAAACCCTACGCGATCGTGCCTTGCTGCGTATTTGCAAAAAAATTTCCCCATCGAAAGCTCCCAGGGAGTGAGAGATCGGTCAAATCATACGAGGACCTCCTCCATTATCTTCAGGCGAAGGGCGAAGGCAACAGCAAGACCTGTACCCTTGATTTTGAAGGGCGAAATTTTATGATATTTGCAGACCAGTGATGCTTCTTTGTCGTGTTTGATAGATATGTTTAGTCTTTTAGTTCAAAGTTAGTTTAATCATGTCGGAAGAAGAGCTATGATAGGGCAAGGCATT
>JACLAD010002461.1_pt1 | contig 22521 bp, 28 predicted proteins | sample 8027901 | NCBI WGS metagenome assembly JACLAD01 (sample SAMN15725071, study PRJNA655200) | protist metagenome | isolation source: fluorescence activated cell sorting (FACS) single amplified genomes of... | place: Spain: Blaines Bay Microbial Observatory, Mediterranean Sea | collected 2016-07-05 | reverse complement strand
GTCGAACACCGTCCAGTGCCAAGGCGACTCGAGCAGGTCTGCCAGCTGTTGGTCGTCATAGGCGCGCAGCGCCTCCGGGCCGCCCGTGACCAACCGGTTCCAGGCGGTCAAGCCGCGGGTGTCGCGATCGCCGAGGTTGGGACAGGGCTTCAGCGTGCCCTCCGCCTGCTTCTTGATCAAAAGCGCGAAGATCGTTTCGGTCCTGAAGTCGTCGCCCAGCACCTTGTCGAGCAGCTGGTCGGAAAAGGCATCGAAGGTCGTATGGGCGCAGAGCGCGTCGAGATGCGGCGCGAGCCGGTCGGCGATTTTTTGGCGAAGATCGGGCATGAGGATCGTCCTCTGTTCTGGGAAGGGGGGCAGGGCGCGGCGGCTCACATGGAGAGGTCGTTCTCGTCCTCGGCCGCGGGTGCGGCGACGGCCGTGACGGGATCGCCCTGCGTGAATCCGGTCTCGAGGACCATCTCGGGATCGAGCGCGGCGATCGGCCTGCGCGACAGGACGATCTGCTCGTCGAGGCCGTTGATCCCGGGGAGTCCCGCCTTTCCGAAGATGCCGTCGGGCTCCGAGCCTGCATGGCCGCCGGGGAAGTAGACATGCAGGGGCCCCGGCTCCAGCTGGATGCGGGTGACGCCCCAGCTCCCCTCGACATAGGCGTCGATGGCGGCCTCGGCGGCGGCGCGGTCTGCATGCTGGTCCGAACGCATCAGGATGTCGGCGATCACCTGCTTGTCGGCGACCGTCACCCACCACAGGTCGGTGCAGACGCAGCCGGCCTCCTCGGGGCCCTCGGCGATCCGCTTGCCGGCCTCGTCGTAGAGCGTCTCCTCGTCGTGGTGGCCCAGTCGGAGCAGCTCGCCATCGCGGTAGATCGTGGGGCTCGTATTGCCGACCGAGATGTGCGCGAAGCCCGCCTTCTCGAAGTATTCGCGGGTCTGCTCTTCCGCGCCGTCGTCGCAGTTTAGCTCGCGCCCGACATCCCTCGCGATCATCTCCATGCCCTCGTTGAAGCCGGGGATCCGGAACCAGTCCGCGAGCAGCAGCTCGCCCGTGGGCAGGTTCATTTCCATGTGCCGCAGCGGCGGGCCTGCCGAGATCGCCTCGACCTCGACGAAGTTCGCCGATGTCAGGTCGAGCCGGTGCAGCACGGGCTGCCAGTCCCGCAGCTCGACCTGCAGACGCTCGCCGGTGATGCTGCAGTGGATCTCGCAGTCGGTCATATCAGGGTCGAGCTTGCCGCTCTCGACGCGGGAGGCGATATGATCGGGCAGGCCTTCAAGCATGGTGCGGACGGCCACCGGGTCGAGCGCCTCGGAGCGGCCGCGGCGCTGCCCCTCGGTGACCATTTCCAACCGCGTCTCCCAGACCGCGGAGAAGAGGGCGTCGCGCCACGCGCCGTCGAGCATCCCGGCGACGTGGCGGTGCTCATGGGGCTTGATGGCCTCGAGCCCACCCGCCGCGAAGCGGTTCCAGGCCTCGATCGCGGGCGATCTGCGGTCACCGAGATTGGGGCAGGGCTTCAGCGCGCCCTCGGCCTGCTTTTCGGCCAGGAAGGCGACGAGCGTTTCCTTCCCGAAGGGATCCCGCATCAGCTTCTTGAGCGGCTTGTTCAGCCCGTCGAAATCCGGGGCCGCCAGAAGGGCGTCCATTTCCGGCGCGAGCCGGGCGGCGATGGTCTGGCGGAGGTCGGGCATGAGGGCGGTCCTTCGGTATGTCCCGAGGATGATTGCCCGGCTTTGCGAAAACCGAAAGGGCGGAAGCGGCAGTAGTTGTCAATCAAGTTTCTCACGAACTAACAGGCGGTGCGCAGCTGGCGCGCGTTCAGGAGCCGAGACAGCTTCACGGCCGGGAAACGGCTCCGATGGAAGGCCAGCGGGGTTGGAGTGAGCTTCGAGAAGAACGCGTCTTTGTTCGTGTGCCCAGCCCGAAATGCGGCCGTTCGCGATCGGTGGGCCTCGGCGGGCAGGTGCGGCTCGCGCCGCCGCCCATGGGCTTGCTGTCGCGCTTGTAGGCGCCGCGCTACATCGACCTGCTTCTGGCCTTCGATCCCATATCTCCTCCGAAGATCGCTCGACGGATGCCGCCATGGCTTGCAAGAAGGGGAAAGGGGCCTCGGTTATCCACATGTTCCTGCATGCGCAGGGCGGTGCCGCGCTTCAAAAGGACTGACGCGACGGGCTAGGTTGACCTCGTAGGGCAGACCAGCGGGTCAGCGCCGCGCATCCCAGGTCAACATGGGAGCGCGGCGCACAACCCGCCCGCAGAATGGGTTTCTGTTTTTCGCAAGCCTTCGCTACCTTCCTCGAGAGTTCAACAGCGCCATGTGCGCATCCGAGGAGAGCCCCCATGGCTGACAAGACCGACGAGAAGAAGGACGCCAAGCGCAAGGACATCTGGACCTCTGCGCAGGGTAAGATCGACCCGAAGACCCTGACCAAGACCGAGAAGGGCGTGGTTTCCGCGACCATCAAGTCCGAGGGCGGCGATGAGCGCGTCGTGAAGGGTTACAACGAGAAGCAGGCCGCGGTGATCGAGAAGGCCGCCGCCTCCGGCGAGGAGATCATCCTGCGCGGCGTGCTGCTGGGCTCGGCCCAGAAGGGCACCCAGCACATCTCGGTGAAATCCGAGGGCCCGACCATGTTGAACGGCGTGGTGAGCCACATCCGCCGCAATGCCGAAGGCAAGCAGCCCTTCGTCAACATGTTCGTGCTGAACGAGGTCACCGCGAACGGCAAGGACTACAAGATCGGCAGCATCGTGCAAGCCTTCGGCGCCGATGCCGAGTCGCTCGCCGACCTGAACGAGGGCGACCGCGTCTCGATGCCCGCCCGCGAATACTCGATCAAGCGCGAGAAGGAGGGCGTGACCTCCTGGGTGGACGGCTTCCGCGCTACTGGCCCGGGCGAGGTGATCCCCGCCGCCGCGCCGGCCGAGAAGACGGCCGAGAAGGACGCCGACACCGAGCCGAGCATGTAAACGCTCAGGCGCCTGAACTGGAAACGCCGCCCCTCGGGGCGGCGCTTTTCGTTTCGACGGAGCTTGATTGCCTCAAGACCTGATGGATGACAGTAGCTGTTCCGCGGTTGCCAGGAACTGGTTACGCAATTCGATTTCATCCATGGCGCGCTGATGTTCCTCCCGGAACTCGGACTGTAGGGAACGACCAGCTTTCACCTCCATGTCAGACATGGCTTCGGCAATGGCGTCGCGCTCGTCCTCGATGATCATCGTGGCCCAGTTCGCCAACGCCTCGAGACCGATCAGCAGCTCCTGCGTCTCGCGCGCCTCGCGGCACAGCCGACGTAGATGGCCAAAGAGTGCGATGCGGGCGTCTGAGGCCTCACGGGGGAAAACGTGCCCTCTGCGCTCGAATGCGATGCCGAGACCAACGTCCTGTGCCGAGGCCGCCATGAGAGCGGCCTCGGCGCGATTGCGGGGGGTGTCGTCGTCGGTCTCGAGGGCCGGTTCGGACATATGTCTCTCCTCATTCCACGGCGGGCCGGGGAGGTGGCTGGGCCGGAACAGCGCGAGCCCTTGCCCTCAGCCCGCCTTGTGGCGGAGCTGGTAGTCGTTCGCGCCTACGAGGTGGTAGGTGCTTGCATTGGCGCGAAGGCGCACCTTGGCCTTCGCCCGGCTGTGCTGAAGCATGCGGTTGGCCGTTTCGGTCGCGATGCGGTTCTCATAGCTGTCGTCGCGCAGCAGGCGGGCGAGTTCGCTCTTGCGCAGATCGCCAATCGCCAGCCAGTCTGCCCAAGCCTTGTCCTGGATCGCTCCGGAGACGGTGACGCCGTAGACGGTGCGCTCGGACCAGCCATCGCTCACATCGGGTTGGGGCTCGCCCTGCTCGACGGCTTCGGGCGCAGCTTCGACGGCCTCGGCCACCGTTTCGACGGAAGCCTCGGGGGCCTGCTCGGCGGCAGCGGAAGCCTCGGCTTCGCTGGCAAGCCGCTCGGCGCGGATCTCGGCGGCGGCGTCGAACAGCGCGCCGAGGGTATCGGCGATCTCCGCGTCGGTGATCGGATCTTCATCCTCAGCCAGCGACGCCCATTCGTCATCGTCGGACGGGCTTGGATCCTGCTCGCCAGCGAGAGCCTCGAAGGCTTCGCGCTCAGCCGAGACGCCCTGCGCGATGGTCTGCATGTATTCCCAGCTGTCGCCGTGGTCCGGCTCGGGCGCCGATGTCGGGGCATCTTGTTCTGCGAAGATACCCCTGATCATTGCGCGGTATTTCTCGGGATCGAGGACGAGTGCCATGTGGTCGGCAGCCTCGCTGATCTCTTTGGCCTTCCCCGAGATCAGTCCGAGGTAGCGCTTGCCCGCTTCAGGGTCCTCCCACTCCAACTCCCTGTCATACTGCAGGACGCCAAGACGTCCATGCGCATCAGCCAGGAGACCGAGAGAGCGAGATAGGACCTCGATGGGGTTCGGATCGTCGAAGCGCCCCCTGTGCGGGGGCACGGAGCATTCCCGAACGAACTCGCAGAAAAGAGTATCGATCTCAGTTTCGCAATCCATGGCCGTGGGAACCGCAGGTGCCGGGGCCGGTCCATGCAAAGAGGTATCCTGAAGTTCGGCGCGCAAGGCGTCGTTCTCCGCGCGCAGAGCGGCAAGCTCCTCGCCGGATGCACCGCAGCAGGTGCCGCCCAACAGGCGGCAAATCAGGGTGCGCAGAGGAGACGCGTTCTTCTGGTCAGTCATCGGTGGTCTCGCTGTTGGAGAAGGGCAATGTCGCGCCTGAGCTCTGCCGCTTCGACATCGAAGCGCAGCAGCAGCTGTGCGGCGTAAGGGAGGTCCATCGGCCTGATGTCGCGGCCGCCATGGGGGCGGACCGTGATCAGGTCGTGATCGATGTCGATGGTCGGGGTGGGGCGTTCGGGCTGGGCCGCGAACCAGCGGAGCAGGGCGCTCATGAAAGGACGCGCGCCACGCCGCGGCGCGCCTCAGGAGTATTCGGCAAGATCACTTCTCGGCTCCGAGCATCAGCACCCAGTTGTCGCCGACCCGGCCCAGGCCGAAATCCTCGGCCCGTTCGTGCAGCGTGTTCTCGCGGTGGCCGGTCTTCGAGTTCAGCCAGGCCTCGATCACGCTCTCGTCCGACGGAAAGCCGCGCGCGAGGTTCTCGGCGATGAAGCTGTAGTCGTAGCCCGCCGCGCGGGCGCGGTCGCCGGGCGTGGAGCCGTCGGGGCCGGTGTGGCTGAGCGGTGCCGTTTGGCCCATCAGCCTGGCATAGTCGGTCGAGGCCTTGTTGAGTTTCGCATTTTCCTCAAGCTCGCGGAGGCCGTGTTCGGTGCGCACGGAGTTCAGCACGAGCTGGAAGTCCCCGTAGCCCATCGGGCCATCTGCGGTCTGGGTGAGGGCCGGAATCGGGTCCGCCTTCCAGGGGCCGAAATCGACCGGCGTGCCGTCAGCGTAGTAAGCGTCTGCGCCACCGCCACAGGCCGAAAGGGCCATGAGCGCGGGCAGGGCGAGCAAAGCGATGATACGCATGAGTGTCCCTTGTGCCTGTGCGGGCTTGTCCCCGCTTGCCTCAGTTCTAGCTACGGCTAACATTTTTCGCAAACTATATCGCGCGCGCTGTTGGCGGATCGGCGTGGTTCGGGCTTGGTGGTCTCCACCGCTGGTGCCGGCGTCGGCCCGCGCGCGGCTTGCGGTGGGGCGACAGATGGCCATGATGCCAAAAGCGGCGTTCGAGGGAGGCACGAGGCGATGATCGAAGGGTTCTTCGACGGCTACAAGAACCAGTCCCTGCGGGAGAAGAACCGGGCACTGGAGGAGAAGGACGAAGCGATCGAAAGATGGGCGGCCCGCGAAGAGGAGCTGATGCGCAAGGTGAGAGAGCTGGAAGCGGCTCTTCAAGCCCGCGACGCCGAGATCAAGATCCGGAAGATCCACTATCTCGGCTTAGAGGCAGAGCGCGATGCCATCCTCTCAGAACTCGATGACTGCTCAGGCGGTCCGGGGAAGAATCCGCTGCGCCAACCGGCCTATCAGGACACCGACTTCGTCATCGAGAATGGGCCGCGCAAAGGGCAAAAGCCGCAGCTTCGAGATCATTACTACTTCAGCAAAGTCGCTGACCTCATTTTCTCCCGGGCCCCGGAGCTAGGGAGCTGGAAAAAGCTTATTCGGGAGTGGCGCATTCACGACTAACGACGGCCTGCACTGCATTCCTTTCAGTTAGGGCCAGAGACGCGCTAGGCCGTCGAGAACCCAGGTTCCTCCAGCCCACCACTTGTGAGGGATTTTCGGAGCATGAGGCGATGTTGGGCTGTCCAGACAGGAGAGCCCGATGATCCGCCCGCAGTTCGATGTGACCCTCGCCATCCACCCGCATCCCGACGAGGACGCGAACCTCCCGCCGCGCGCCGAGGTGCTGCTGAACGGCGCGACCTTCTCCGAGCTGCGCTGGAACCGGCACGGCTTCGTGGGCGAGCTGCCGCGCCTCGAGGGCGGGAGCTACGCGATCGGCGAGCGCACGATCGGCGCCTACCGCGCCGAGATCGCCGCGCTGAACGAGCGGGCCCGGGAGAGGATCGGCGCGGCTCTCGCCTCCGAGGAGCGCGTGCTGGCGGTCTACGAGACCACGGAGCCTGACCAGCTGGCCCTCGCCGCCGGCGCGCTCGACGACGGGCAGCTCGCGTTCGACGGCCCGCCGCTGCGCATGGTGGGCGTCGACAGGGCAGACTGGGAGCATGCGGTCGCGCTGTTCGGCACCGAGCGGATCGCGCCCGCCTGGTTCGAGCCGATGGAGCCGGCGCCGATCCGTTTCGAGGCACCGGCCGAGGACGGTCTGAGCATGTGAATGGCAGTGGCTCGTGGCCGCTCATGCCCTCTGAATCCTGTGGCGGGGAGGCCGCGCGTGGACATCGAGGCTCGCCCGAGGGTTGCGCTCCCCGCTTGCTCCCGACCTACTCGCCCCGGGAATGAAGAACGGGGACACCACCATGAAGAAACACCTGATCGCCGCGGCCGCGGCGGGCCTATTGCTGTCCGGACCTGCGGCAGCGCAGACGAGGGTCGATGGCGGCTACGTCAAGGTCGAGGAGAACATCGCCAACCCGCGCTATCCGACGCACTACATCTCGGTCCCGCCCGAGAAGGCGGAGCCGAACGGCCCCGAAGGCCTGTCCTTTCGCTGCGAGAACAACAGCACCGATGTCTGGGTGAACACCGACGGCGTCTATGGCCATGACGGGGTGCTGCGCGTCCGCTGGCAGGGCATGGACCGAGCCACGCGCATCTCGTCCACCGATGCCACGACCGGCACAGCCGCCTTCATCGACAACCCGATCGGCTTCGTGCCGCGGCTCCTGAAGGAAGGATCCGTCATCCTCGAGGTGGACGGCTACACCACGCGTGGCGCGGCGCGCTACCGCATCACCCCCGACATCGTCGATGCCATCTACGATCTGGCCGAGACCTGCGAATGGGTCGGGCGGCTGCCCGCGCGAGAGGCCGTCGCTGCGCAGGTCGAGGAGACTGAGAGCACCGTCCCCGAGATCAAGCTGGTGAAGAAGACGCTGCCCACGATCCGCCAGGTCGGGAAGGAGCGGTTCCTCGAGATCCTCGACGAGCTGATGCCTGACGAAAGCTGAGCTATCGCCGAGGAGATCCGGTGCGCCCGGAGCCGGTTGGAGGTCGCCCGCGCCTTCGGATTGGGCCTGTCTCTCCCCATATATGATGCTCCTCCAGTTGCGGAGGGAGATGGGAAGATGGACATCAAGTATCCCGAACGGCCTGCCTCTCACGCCCTCTGGGCCGCGGCGATCCTGGTCGCCCTCGTGGTGGCCATGATCGTCGGCTCGGCGGTGCGCGACACGGCGCCGGAGCAGGAGCTGCCCGCGGCAGCGACGGCTCCCATCGAGTGATCGACCGGCTCCTTGCGACCGGTCGAGCTGGCCGGGACGGCCTCCGCCCCGACCAGCCTCGATCTCAGTGCTGGTCGAGGATCCGCGTCAGCAGGAATCCGGGGATCGTCACCAGCACGCAGAGCAGCGCGAGCCAGGCCGACGGCGTGCCCATGTCGGGGCGCACCATCGGCCCCAGGGCGACGAACAGCATCCCGGCCGTGGCCACGAAGGCGTAGGTCGCGAAGATCCTGAGGCCCACGCGCCAGAAGACAAGGCCGCTCGACAGCGCGGCGCCGGCGGCCATGAAGATCGCGAAATGGATGAGGGTGGTGCTGGCGGTCACGAGAGGTCTCCGGGCTGGTCGACGCGCGTCTAGGCGCGAAGGTCGGACGGGCGCAAGGGGGGAGGGTCGCGGCGATGCCTGTGGATTGCGCTCCCGGCGAGGCAAATCGTCATTGCCGTTTTCGCAAGGCGGCGCTACGACGGTCTTGCGAAAAAAACGCCGGGGAAGAACCCTCCCCCTTACATCGACATTCCAGCCCACCCGGCTTTCGCCGGCGCAGTTGACTTGCGCCCGGACGGGAGACCTGCGGCCCGTTCGAAGGACGACGACATGAAGGACCTCCCCGCCGTGACCCGCTTCCCCAACCCGATCTCGGAGCAGATCTGGGACATGAAGTATCGCTACCGGACGAAAACGGAGGCAGGCGAGCAGGTCCGCGACCTTACCGTGGAAGACACCTGGGCGCGCATCGCCAAGGACACGGCCCGCGCCGAGGGCGACAACCAGCGTCCCGTCCAGGAGGAGCGCTTTTACCGCGCCCTCGAGGGCTTCCGCTTCCTCCCGGCGGGACGGATCATCTCGGGCGCTGGCACGGGCCGGGCGGTGACACTCTTCAACTGCTACGTCATGGGCACCGTGCCCGACAGCCTGACCGGCATCTTCGACATGCTGAAGGAAGCCGCGATCACCATGCAGCAGGGCGGGGGGATCGGCTACGACTTCTCGACGCTGCGCCCGAAGGGCGCTCTGGTGAAGGGCGTCGACAGCGACGCCTCGGGCCCGCTGTCGTTCATGGATGTCTGGGACGCGATGTGCCGCACGATCATGTCGGCGGGCTCGCGCCGCGGCGCCATGATGGCGACGATGCGCTGCGACCATCCCGACGTCGAGGCCTTCATCTCCGCCAAGCGCGACCCGCTGAAGCTGCGCATGTTCAACATGTCCGTGCTCGTGACCGACGCCTTTATGGACGCGGTGCAGGCCGACAAGCCGTGGGATCTCGTCTTCGGCGGCAAGGTCTACAAGACCGTGCAGGCCCGCAACCTGTGGGACACCATCATGCGCTCGACCTATGACCAGGCCGAGCCGGGCGTGCTGTTCATCGACCGGATCAACCAGCGCAACCCGCTGGCCTATTGCGAGACCATCTCGGCCACCAACCCCTGCGTCGCCGGTGACACCCCGATCCTGACCGACAAGGGCTATGTGAAAATCGGTGAGCATGTCGGCGAGATGCTGAACGTGTGGAACGGCTCCGAGTTCTCCGAGGTCGAGATCCGCAAGACGGGCGAGGACCAGCCGATGGTCACGGTGACCCTTTCGGACGGTTCGACCCTGCGCTGCACCGAAGCGCATCGCTTCGTCGATGCCGAAGGCGGCCGCGTGAACGCGATCGACCTCAAGGAGGGCACCGAGTTGCTGCGCGGCGGCTGGCCGGTGATCGACGGCGAAGTGATGGAGGCCGAGCTCGACTACTACGCGCAGGGCTTCTTCTCGGGCGACGGCTGGGTCGACAGCGCCTGCGGCGCGCAGCGGATCGCGCTCTACGGCAACAAGCGGGCGATCGAACACGACTGGGCTGCGATGAGCCACCACACCTACCAGGTCGCCGGGACCTACCCGAACAGCGACAACACCCGGCAGCGCGACTACCTGCGCTACAAGCCCGGCACCTTCCTGGCGAAGGAATACGTGCCCATCGATGCGCCGCTCGAAGCGAAGCGCCAGTGGCTCGCGGGTCTCGCCGATTCCGACGGGCACGTCGGAAAGAGTGGTGGCCTCGCGATCAGCTCGGTGGATATCGACTTCATCCGCAACGTGAAGCTGCTGATCAACACGATGGGCGCCAACGGCAACGTGCGGATCAAGGAGAACCTCGCGACCGTCTCGATCCCCGGCTCCTGGGTGTCGATCCTGAACCTGCCCTTCAAGCGGTGCCGCAAGAGCCACGTCACCTCCGTGCCGCGCCCCCGTCCGCTGCAGGTCGTCTCGGTGATCGAGAGCGGCCGCGAGGCGGAGGTCTTCTGCTTCACAGAGCCCAAGGCCCATATGGGCGTGTTCAACGGCATCCTGACCGGCCAGTGCGGCGAGCAGCCGCTGCCGCCCTACGGCGCCTGCCTGCTGGGCTCGATCAACCTTGCGCGCCTCGTGCGGCACGCCTTCCAGGACGACGCCCATATCGACCCGGCCGAGCTTGCGGATCTCGTGGCGACCGCGGTGCGGATCATGGACAACGTCATCGACGTGTCGAACTTCCCGTTGCCGCAGCAGCGGGCCGAGGCGAAGGCCAAGCGCCGGATCGGCCTCGGCGTCACCGGCCTCGCGGATGCGCTCCTGATGCTGCGCATGCGCTACGGCTCGGACGAGGCGGTGGACCAGACCGAAGCGTGGATGCGCGAGATCCAGCACTGCGCCTACCGCGCCTCGGTGGAACTTGCCAAGGAGAAGGGGGCGTTCCCGCTCTTCGACGCGGAGGGCTACTGCGCCTCGCCGACGATCCGCGACCTCGATCCCGAGTTGCAGGCGGACATCGCCAAGTACGGCATCCGCAACGCGCTGCTGACCTCGATCGCGCCGACCGGGACGATCTCGCTCTACGCAGGCAACGTGTCCTCGGGCATCGAGCCCGTCTTCGCCTACAGCTACACCCGCAAGGTGCTCCAGCCCGACGGCTCGCGCACCGAGGAAGAGGTGGTCGACTATGCCGTCCAGCTCTATCGCGAGCAGTTCGGCGTGACCAATGACGCGGACCTGCCCGACTACTTCGTGTCGGCCCAGACGCTGACGCCGTCGGAGCATGTGCGCATGCAGGCGGCGGCGCAGAAGTGGATCGACAGCTCGATCTCGAAGACGATCAACGTCCCCGAGGAGATCGACTTCGAGAGCTTCAAGAACGTCTACCTCGAAGCCTGGTCCTCGGGCTGCAAGGGCTGCACCACCTACCGCCCGAACGCGGTGACCGGGTCGGTCCTGTCGGTCGAGCCGAAGAAGGAAGCGCCGAAAGAGACGCCGAAAGCCGCGGCGCCCGCGCCGCATGTCGAACTGCTGAGCCGGACCGCGAAGCTCGAAGGCTCGACCTACAAGCTGAAATGGCCGAAACTCGACCACGCCTTCTACATCACCATCAACGACACGATGGTGGGCGGGCAGCGGCGGCCCTTCGAGATCTTCATCAACTCGAAGAACGTCGAGAGCCAGGCATGGATCGCGGCGCTGACACTGATGATCTCGGCCGTGTTCCGGCGCGGCGGCGACGTCTCCTTCGTGGCGCAGGAGCTGAAGGGCGTGCATGACGCGCTCGGCGGCGCCTGGATCAAGGGCACCTTCGTCAAATCCCTGATCAGCGCCATCGGCGGAGTGATCGAGGAGCACATGATCGCCATCGGGGTCATCGAAGGTAAAGGGATCGATGCCGTGGCCGATCACGACGCGCCGCCGATGCCCGATCTGTCGCAGCCCAAGAAGGTTCAGCGCTCCGGCTGTTCGGACTACGGCAACTGCGACATCATCCGGTCAAGCGGATGCCAGTCCTGCAAAACATGCGGATGGTCAGCCTGCGGCTGAGCATTTCTCTTGCGAAAGACTAGAGTTTCTCGCAGACTAAACCGGTCGGCGCTTCCCGCGCCGGCCGACATCCAAACGCCGATCGCTGGCGCCGATCCTAAAAGTAGTCCGGTGATCAGGCTACAGTATTAAATAGTGAGGAATTGCAGTGGATAGGATGTTCAAGCTAGTCGGGGTGCTGTTTTGCATTTTAGCCACTCAAGCCTTCGCTGAAAGCGAGGGTCTGCCAGCCGCAGACGATGGGTGTAGGGCGGACTGGAAAGCATGTGCAGACAATGAGGACCTTTATCACAACAATGGTCATATGATTAATGTGATGACCGCTTGTCAGGTGGCCGCGAACTCCCGCAGCCGACATGGCAAAATTGATTGGGGAGGCTTTTTCAGCCTTCCTTTCGATGCGTTATTGCCTGGGCGTGATTACGTTGACACTGGAATTGTGAAGATTGCCGAGAAAGATGCATTGGTCCCGAACAAATATGGCGGACAGACAAAGTCTCTCATGATTTGCGTTTACGATTTGAATGCAGATGAACTCGTTGGTGTAATGTTCGACGAGTAGGAAGGAAAATATGACGAACTGGTACATGGCCGACCCCCACTTCGACCACTGGAAGATCAACGATCTTTCGAACCGGGGCTTCGCCAGCGTCGAGGCGATGAACGACGCCATCGTCGAGGGCGTCAGATCGGTCGTGAAGGACCGCGACACGCTCTGGATCCTGGGCGATTTCGCGCATGACGAAAAGTATGACCCCGACAACCTGACGCGGATCTTCAAGCGCTTGCCGGGCCGCAAGATGTTTCTGCCGGGCAACCACGACAGCGAGTTCGTGCTGAACCTGCCCTGGGCGAACCGCGGCGAGTTCAAGGACATCGTCGAGTTCGAGGAGGCGGGCCGCAAGCTGGTGCTCTCGCACTACCCGCTGCTGACCTGGAACGGCGCGCGCAAGCACTCCTCGCTGAACCTCTTCGGCCATGTTCACAACAACTGGCCGGGCAGCCGCAACAGCGTGAACGTCGGCGTCGACTGCTGGGGCTTCCGCCCGGCGAAGCTGTCCGAGATCGACCGCCGCGCGGCGAGCCTGCCGGTGAACCCGCTTTGGGACGTGGTCGAGCCGGGGCTCACGGGACGCACCGCGGAGCGCGACGCGGCGCCCTGCAAGCCCGAAGAGCCGGAGAGCGAGTTATGCCCCGCCGTCTGAACCTCGACGTGACGTTTGCGGCCGGGCAGGGGGCGGGGTCGTGACGACGCTCGCCCTGCTCGCCAAGCGCATCAAGGCGGAGCGTCGCGCGCGTGGCCTCACGCAATGCGCGCTGGCCGAGGCCTCCGGCATCAGTCGGGGGCGGATCGACGCCATAGAGAACGAGCGGGCGGCCGAGATGCAGCTGGGCACGGTGAGCGCGCTGCTCGCCGCGCTCGGCCTCGAACTCAAGATCGTGGCCAGGCCCATCCAATCCTGACACCGCGATCTCAATTGAGGCGGGCGAGATCGGCGATGTCCCCGTCGCTCACCCCGCAGACCTCACGGGCAGCGTCGCATCCTTCTGCCACCGCGCGCTTGAGGCGCGCTGAGGCCTACACCCTGATGGAGTTCTTCTTGATGACCACCAACTGCAAAACGTCGGCACCCCCCCTTCACGGTGGGATCGGCCGCGATATGCTGACGCTCTTCTGCGTGTTCGGCTTGTTCGGCATCATCGGGGCGACTGCGGCCCTCTTGACGATCCAGCACCGGAGCAACATCAATGCCTCCATTCAGACCACGATCTCCGACCCGACCTCGCTCGACCGTGTGAACGCGCCGAACGCACAGTGGCACGGCCAGATCTCCTGGCCGCTCGGCTATCAGGCAGCTCTGCTCTGCGGGCCCGACGATTTCGGGAGGCCCCGCGCGGTCGTGGCGAAGGTCTACGACGGCATGATCCTCGACGAGCTCTGGGCCGACGGGAGGACGGTTCTGCCCGAAGTGACGGCGATCTGCGCGGCAGCTCTCAAACGCAAAGGGAAGCGGGCGTAGCCGCGAGGCTGATCCGCTTCAGGGGATCAGGGGGGCGCACCGCTGCGCCTCCCGCGCCATCCCCGACAGCCAGTTGCAGACGCAGGTCCCGCGCCGCGCCGGCCGGTCGACCACCTTCTCCATCCCGCAGGACGTGACGCCCGGCCGCGCGCCGCGCCGCTCGGCGGCGAAATCGGCCCGGCTGATGTTGAGCTGCCGATGGGGCGGCGCGAGGTCGATGCGCTCCAGCAGCACGGGGTCGATCCGCTCGCCCTTCGGCACGGCGATCTCGATCACCGCCGCGGGGCCGTTCAGCTTTTTCGCATCCGCCTTATGTGTCACCACGATCTCGAGGGCGACCTGGCGCTGCGTCCGGTCGGGCAGGGGCATGAGATCGAGCAGCACGTCGGCGCGACAGGTGCCGTCGCCGTAGACGGCCTCCAGACGCACATCGAGGATGTCGGCCTCGGTGATCAGGCCGCCCCCGATCTCAACCCGGTCGCAGGTGTAGCCCCGCGTCTCGTCGCGGCAGATCGCCAGGGCCTCCCAGGCGATCTCGAAGCGGTGGGGGCGCTCGTGACGCGGCACGTCGGGCGCGATCCTGTGAGTGTCGACCGCGTCCCGGATCGCCGTCCAGAGCGCCAGCTTGGCGGCGTGGTGGGTCTCGCTCTCGTTCTCCGCATGGCTGGAAGGGGCGAGGTGAACGAACCAGGCGCGGCCCCCGTTCGAGCGGCGCAACACCTGGCCCAGGCAATCGGGGCAGTGCAGCCCGAGGCCGGGCCGGTCCCAGTCGAAGTCCGCGGCGCGCGGGGCGATCAGCAGCTGGTCGAAGTCGTCAGGCGCCTCGTCCAGCACATCTGGCACGCCAGCCGCGTAGATCCCCCAGATTGCCTCGGCGGTCCGTGGCGCTGAAATCCCGGTTCTCAGTTCCGCAGTCACCTTGGAAACCGCCCAGACCCGGGCTCTCCCTCGCATTTCGCAAGAAACATCGGCCAGCACCTCATTTTTTCGCTGCACAAGGGCGCAGACACGGCTAGATTACATATTAGGAGTTTTTCGCAAAAGGTAAAACATGGACCAGTCCACGCGCCCCCACATCCAGGCCGCCGATCAAAACATTCTGTCGATCCTCGAGCACGCTCTCGCCCTCGCCAAGCAGGACCCCGCGACGTGGGACGCCGCGCAGGACATGCTGGCGGAGCGGGCCATCGAGCTGATCGAGCCGGAGCCGCGCTCGCAGGCCGAGCTGAAGCTTGTCACCACGCAGCCCGAACCCGACCTGCATCCGCGCGAGGACGAACTCACGGTGATCGCGATGCGCAAGGGTGTTCGGGTCAGCGCCCTGCTCTCGACCAGCACCGGGGAAATTCGCATCCCCGCGGGCACCCGTTTCGCCCAGCGAGCGGCGCTGGAGGACTTTTACGTCGAGACCTGGGACCATCTCCAGCAGGCCGGGGCCTTCGATCGCACAACGCCGCTCGAGCTGCGCAGCGCGCATGAGGTGGTCGTGGTCAACCACGCCACGGCCCTGTCGCTGATCTTCGGCCGCGGCGGCACGATGTGGTATGACCTCGACGACCGCCCGCTGACCAAGGAGCGTCAGCGCGAGGTGCCCAAGAAGCGGACCTTCCCGTCGAACGGCATGAAGGCCAAGCTGGCCTGATCCCACATGGACGGCAGATGAAGCGGGGCGGCGAGAGCCGCCCCGTTCGCATGTCTGTCAGGCGGCCGCGCGCCGCGCCTGCGCCGCCTCGGCCGACCACGCCTTCCCCGCTCGGCGGATCTCGATCAGGTGAGTAACGGTCCGCTTCATCGCGGCCTTGCGCCACTGGGCGTCGCTGTCGCCACCCTTCCGGCGCATGCGCAGCGAGAGCTGCTTCTGGTAGGCGGCGGTGAGGCGCAGCGCCTTCTTCAGCGCGTCGCGATGCGCGATGTAGCTCTCGCGGTCGGTGATGCCGCGCTCAGTGAAGAAGGCCTCGTGGGACAGGCCACGCAGCCCGGCATAGCTCCAGGCGTCGAGCAGGGTGAGCGCCTGGTGCGGGTCGTTGGCGCAGGCCACGAGCTCGGAGGTCGACAGCTTGCCGTCGAGCACGGTCTGAACGAGCTGCGTCTCGGCGATCGGGGTTTCGGGGTTGGTCATGGCGTCCAGTTCCTTCTGCTGGTGGACGGGGAAAAGCTGGGTCTCGGCCTCGACGAGCGAGAGGGCCTCGTTCTTGATGGCGAGGAGTTCGCGCGCGGCGCGCGCACGGCGCTCCTCGAGCGCGCGGCGGCGATCGGCATGGGCCTTGCGGGCCTTCTCGACCTCTACCCGCTGGTGATGGCCCCGCATCGCCGCGAGACGCTCGTCGCGCGAAAGCGCCATCCAGACGACGGGGAGGATGATCTCGTTGGGACGGCCATCCCAGGTGATGCGGATGTTCTGGTCGCGCAGCGCCCAGGTTGGGCGGCCGAAGGGCACGGAGACCTTCGTGACCGACTTCCAGTCGGCGATGAGCGTGTCGACCAGCCCGCGGGCCCACTGGGCGGCGGTAAAGGCCGTCTGCAGCGCGTCGACGCTCACCAGGCGCTCGCCGGTGCCGGCGCAGGTGGCGCAGGTCTCGGAGGCGCGGCCGAGGCAGTCGGGGCAGGTGCGGAAGTCGGTCATGGTCAGATCCTCTCGGGGGAAAAGGGCGCGGCCGGTCGCTGGAGCGCGGCGGGGCCGGTCCAGAGCTTGAGCTTGCGCAGGAAGGAGGGCGCCGCGGCGCGGGGCAGGGGCCCGAGGCCGATGGCGGTCAGGATGGGGCTGCCGTCGAAATGCGGCGGCTCGACATGGTGACGGTCGATCACCGGGCAGGGCGCGAGACCGGCCGCGCGCAGGCGCTCCTCGAGGTCGCGCAGACGCGCCTCGGAGCCGCCGTCGAGGCAGATCTTGGTGCCGGGCGACAGGCGCGCATAGGCGCGGCCCGCGGGCGTATCGAAGGAGTGGAGAAGCGCCTCGGTGTAGGCGTGACCGGCTTGGGCGATGGCCTTGCCGGGGGACATCGAGATGTCGCTGCGCAGGATCGCGTAGATCCTCAGATCGTCATCGGCCTCCGCGCTCGCGAGGGGAGGGAGGCACAGGGATGCGGACCGCGCAATCTACGACATGTCTTCGACCTTTCCGCGCCGGACGGCGCATTTCAGTTGAGGCGCTGGTGAGACCGCGGAGCTTCGAACTCCGGCCGCTGGATTTAGAGTCCAGTCGCTCTTCCGCACGAGACGTCCGGTCCCCTGTCGCCTTGAAGATGAAGATCGGCTCTTCCCGCCCGAACGTCAAGAGATAAATTTTCGCAAATCATCTTCTCCGCGATTGCCCGGCGGTCAGGTCGTGTGCGAAAAACATTCGCGAGTAGTGCCGGTCAGGAGGGGCTATGAGAACGTCGGATGCCGATCGCGTCACCGAGCGCTTGCTGCGCGTTGCCGCCTGGATGGCCGGAGGCATCGCGGTGATGCGGATCTGGACCGCCTGGAGCCCCAGCGTCGCGGTCTTCGCCGGCGTCGCGCTCTTCGCGCTGATCGAGGGCTGCCACATGGCCTGGCTGCACTCACGACGAAACCCGAAGGCCCCGAAGGGCTTTCCCGAAATGCATCGAACGGATCACGACTGATGTGCCTGAACGCCTTCACCCGCTCCAGCCAGGAGCCCGACCATGCTTCTTGAGATGGCCCTGGGCATCATCATCGCGGCGGCCATCCTGACCGGCATGGCCGCCCTGATAGGCCCCGAGGGCGTGACGGTCGTCGTCGGGCTCCTGAAGTTCGCGGGCATGGCGGTCGGTCTGATCACCACGGCCGCCGTGATCTGCGGGCTGTTGTGGCTTGCCTCGCGCCCCTTCGCCGCCCATCGCCGGCGCCGCGCGCTTGCCCGGACCCAAGCGGCCGAGGCGGCCAGGGAGCAGGCGCGTGACGCGAAGGCCCGCGAGGTTGCGATCGCCTGCGCGCCCGAGCAGCTGCGCGACCTGACCGGGGACGCCGAACTGAAGGTCGCGCTGAGCGAGTTAGTCGCGCAGACCGACCGCTGGCTGGCCCTATCCGACGTCCTGCCGAATGACGAGCGTCGCGCCGGGCGGCACACGCTCTGGGGGGTCGGCAACAGCTGCCTGCAGATGCTCGACCGGCCGATGCTGCACGACTCCGGCGAGGCGCGCGCGCAGCTCGCGCTCAGCGCCCGGCAGACCGCCGAGCGCCTGCGCGTCGGACCGGACAGGCTGCAAGCCAATGCGGTCGACGACTTCGCGCGTGGTCTTCTGGTCCTTGAGAAGCAGGTCGGAGCGCGCTGATGATCATCGAGTTCGGGGCGGGCCTGAGCGCCGCGGCCGTGATGTCGGCGATCCTGTTCTGGCCGTTCGGCGGCCGTCGGGACGCCAGGCAACAGGAGGCCGAGGCCGAAGATGCACGGCGCGCCGCCCGCGCGCCGCTCGCGCTCCTGATGCGCACCGACGATCCGGACTTGCGGAAGGCCCTCTCCGACTTCGTGGAGCGCACCGCGGGCCTCGACCCCGCCGCTGTCCCGCCGACCGCTTTGATCGCGCTCCAAGAGGTCCGCAAGGCCTGCCAGGCGGCGCTCGACCGGCCTAGCACCCTCGCCGCGCCCCAGGCGCGCCGCGATCTCGCGTCTCAGCTGCGACTGGCCGTCGAGGCGATGTGCGGCTCGAATGTCCCGGAGGCCACGGCCCGATGAACCCGTTCAGGCATGAAGGCTACGCGGCGCGCGCGCTGCGGTGCGTGGCCATGGCGGCGACCATCGCCGGAATCGGCTGGACGGTCTTCGCGCTGACGCTGCCGGACACCCGGTCGCGCAAGCCGGTCGGCGGCGTCCCGGCTGCGACACGAGAAGCCGGTTACGAGATCCACCGCAGGCTTGCCGACAGCGTGCCCGGTCTCCAGCTGCGCATCGCCGAGGGGCGGGGGCTGCTGCTGCTGCCGCTTGACGCGCTGGAACGCGACGAGACCATCGAGGCATGGTATTCGGCGATGGCCGCGAGCGCCGCGGCAGTGCCGGGGCTTCGGATCGAGGCACAGCTGCCGCTCGATCTCGATCCCGCCGACCGGGCGCGGGCCATGTCGCTCATTGCGACACCGGCTCTCGGCGCGGGGCTCCCCACGGAAGACATCACCTTCACCGATGAGCGGCCGCCGCGCCCGCCTGCCGACGATCGCGGCGTGTGGATCGAACTCGAGTTGCCGCGCGCCGATTGAGCTTCATTTCGATTTCCGGAATGGCTGTTTTTCGCAAGCTGCGATATTGTCCGCCGTAGATCCCTTTCTCGCAGGTCGATCATGACCGTCGGATGCCGCCGTGCCTCGAATACGATACCTGTCTGCCCTGGTCCTGGCGCTCCTGTTTCTTTGGGCCATCGCAACCCCGGACGGGTTGGTCGCCTCGGCTCTCTCGAGGGCGCGTGGGCCTGTCGATCCGCGTGTGATCGAGCGATCGGAGCTCTTCGAAAGGGCCGAGCGACGCATCCGCTACGCGGTGCATGTCAACTTCACCTCCTTCGTGCCGATCATCGACATCGAGAATTCGATGGGTGGAGCGCATGTGCATGTTCCCCTCTTCGCCATCGAGGATCCGGCCCTGGCCGCACGGATCGAGGAGTCCCTTGCGCACAGCTTCCTCGATGCGCCGGGACAGCGGCTGCGCGTCCAGATTCCCACCACCGTGGATCCCGAGATCCGGGTCCGGCTGCAGCGCCTGACCCAGGATGCCGCACGCACCGGCGCCGTGCCTCCGTCCTCCTATCACATCGACGACTGGCCGACGGCCATCTCCGGCCCCGGCGGCGACGTGATCTCCTTCATCTTCACCAGCGGCCGTCCCCAGGGGCGCGGGCGCATCGCCAGCACAGGATACTGACCCCATGAAGCACCTCATGATCTCCACCGTCCTTTTTACCGCGCTCTGCGCCGGCGCCGCGGCGGCCTCCGGCACGGAGGCCTCCGATACACCCTGGTGGAAGGCCCCGAAGGCCCCTGTCACGGCGGGCGCCACGGCGGGATCGGCCGCAGAGATGCGCGTGACTCCCAGTGAGGATATCCACGCCCGTCTCGAGGCCATCCTGCCCGCCGGGGCGACGCTCTCGGGAGATCCCGATGGCGGGCGCATCACCTTCTCCATCCCGATCGACCGCATCGAGCCGGGCCCGGCGCTCGACAAGCTCGTCGACGGCGTCACGCGCCTGCTGATCGAGGTCGAAGGCACGCACCTGACGGTCATGCTTCCGGATGCCGACGAGGCGGCCGCGGCCGCCGCGGGTGACGCCCTGAGCAAGGTGCTGATCGCGCGCGGCGTCGATGTCTCGGCGGTATCGGTGCAGCCGGGCAGCAGCGCCGAAGCGGAGCTGATCTTCGACGCGCCTTGAGGGGCGCCGCGCTGACGCATCTCGAACGGACCACGACGCCGGCGAACCTCGCCGGCGTCTCTTCGTTTCAGCCGCGAGGATTATATGACCGGCAGGCTTCTAGCTGATTGCCGGACCTTTACAACGATGCGAAAAAAGGGATGCATGCCACTAACCGGCGCGAGAGACATGACCCAGCCGCACCCCGACAATTCCAGACCGGTGGCCACCCTGCCGAGCCGGTCGACGATCGCCCCAAGGGGCTGTTCGGACACTGTTCGGGCCGACCCCGATCGGCCTCTCGTCCAGCTGCGCTACGCCTCGGGGCGAGAGCCCGTGCCTGCGGATGCCAAGGGCCGTTTCCGTTGCGCCAAGCTGCGTGGTCGCCTCTATATTCAGTGTTGCGAAACCGGAGATCTTCTCTATACGCCACCGGACTTCATCCGTCTCCCCGACAGGTCCTCTCTGGTCGAACTCGCGAACCAGGCATCGCGCTGCGGCGTTCTATCCATCAAGCATATCGTCCACTTCGAAAGCCAGGCGCCGCGGGCTTTCGGATACAGCAAGCGAGGCCCGTCGACCCGATGACCCATGCTCATGAACCCCAGCTCATTCGTTTCAGCCGTCTCGTCACGGCCATGTTCGTCGGCTCCATCGCATTCGTTCTGCTCATGATGTTGATCACCAGCGGCATCGGTCCGATGGGGGCCGGGGCGTGAAGCGGCGGCGGGTCGGATCACCGGGCATGTTCTCGCAGCTCGTCGCCAGCTCGGTCGGCGTCGCAGTCGTGCCGATGCTCGCGGCGGCCTCCCTGGCTGTGGCCATGCCAAAGGACGACGCTGCCGCCAAGCTCAACGGCCGTGACATCCTGATGGATGCGAAACCTGAACTCGCCGTCGATGTGACGCGCACCAGGATCGCGGAGCGGATCATGGACGAGCAGCCCCTGACGATGCAGTTCGTCGGGATGGAGCTCGAGGCGGACCGGTTCCTTGTCTACGAGGTCAGCGCCTATGGCGAGATGGACTTCAGCGTCTGGAGCATCGCGGGCCGACAGGTCACCCGCCTGGCCCAGGCCGAGGACATCGAGGGGCGGTGGATCGAGATCCGAAGCGCCTGCGGCAAGGCGATCGCAGAGGTGGCGGGAACGAGCTGAGCTCGTCGGTAATCCACAGGCAATTTGGCGCCCCGCGTGGCTTTGCGAAAAGCGCGCGTGTAGATTGGACGGAACCGATCCACACGCGAGGAAGAGCGATGAACCCCGTCAAGCTCGGGCTCATTCTAGGCGCCGTCATCTTCACCACCGTCACCACCGCCGCGCCGCAGGCCCAGGCGGATCAGATGGAGGTGAACGATCGGCCGATGCTGGACCTCATCGGCCGTTACGAGGGCCCGCGCGGCTACAACGACATCTACCGGAAAGCCACCATCCAGCCGCCGATGCCGCTGACGCAGATGACGATAGGCGAGGTCATGGATTTCCAGAACCGCATGGTCGCCGCCGGATCGGAATCCTCGGCCCTCGGCCGCTACCAGTTCATCCGCAAGACGCTGGCCCGGCTCGTCGAGATCAGCGATCTGCCGCATGACGCGCTCTTCGACCGCAACGTGCAGGATTACCTCGCGCGGCTGCTGATGGCCGAATGCGAGTTCTACACGCCAAGCCAGCATGAGGTCGAGATCGCCGACTGCCTGGCGCAGGTCTGGGCGGCCTTCCCCGTCGCCTCGGGGCCCAAGACGGGCCGCTCCTATTACGACGGCATCGCCGGCAACCGGGCGCTCGTCGACGTCCGCACGGTCGTCCAGACGATCAACCGCCGTTTTTCCGCCCCCGGTGAGATCGTCATCTCCATGCGCTGACCGGCCTCCATCCCAACTGCAATCGAGGATCGATACATGACCCAAATCTCCCGCCGCGGCTTGATCACCGGGCTTGCCGGTCTGGCCGTCGCCGGTTCGGCGTCCGCCATGTCCGGGCCCGCGCCGATGCAGGTGTCCTACCTGCCCTATCTCGCGCCGCACGGCTCGCAGCTCGAGATCTCGCGCGGCTACATCCACAGCGAGCCGGTCGGCGTGGTCGGCCGCCATATCCTGTCGACGCAGGCCGATCGCCTGAACCGGACCCTCAAGGGCTCCGGCGCCGCGGTGCATTACGAGCCGGGCCATGTGCTCGTGATGATGCCCGAGACGATGCTGTTCAAGCATCCGTCGCCGGCGATCCTTCCCGACAACTACGAGTGGATCAATCGGATCGCGGCCGAGATGCTGCGCCAGAAGCGCGTGCGCCTCGACGTGCTGGGCCACTGGCATTCCGACGGGCGCCCGAGCCATGCGCTGGTCGAGTCCGAGCGTCGCGCCGTCGCGGTGCAGGCCGGGCTGATGAGCCGTGGCGTGCCGATCTCGCGCATCGTCGCGTCCGGCTTCGGTGAAGCCTACCCGGTTGCCCGCAACGACCGCCCCGGGGCGAC
>JACLAD010006350.1_pt1 | contig 22525 bp, 10 predicted proteins | sample 8027901 | NCBI WGS metagenome assembly JACLAD01 (sample SAMN15725071, study PRJNA655200) | protist metagenome | isolation source: fluorescence activated cell sorting (FACS) single amplified genomes of... | place: Spain: Blaines Bay Microbial Observatory, Mediterranean Sea | collected 2016-07-05 | reverse complement strand
AAGGCCTGAACAAATTGGTCAATGGATATTATCCTGCAGCGCTCGGGAGCTCCGGATTCCGTGATGTACTATACGCTTGATACAACGGATATATAAGTCGTATTCTTTCGCTAATGTACACCTATGGGTCCAAACAAAATCCCTTTATTTCTATGTCATGCACTATCCGTTGAGTTTCAAGTCCGAGTCGGCCCAAAACTCTCAACGACTATATATATATCCGTTGAGTGGCTGAATGACTCGGACTCGGACTCGGAGGGGGAAACCTTGATCCGATTCGTTCTAATCATCTGTTAATATTCCTCACTCCCTATACTGTACACAATTAAAAAACCTAGCACGACCAAAAAAAAAAAGGAAAAAAAAAAAAAAAAAACCCGACAAAACCCCAACCCAAGAAGAAGAAGGAGCAACAACTAGGGAAGAGAAACAAAACCCGCCAATGGAATACGAAGAAGAAGGAAGAGAAACAAACCTGTCAATGGATTACGATGAAGAAGAAGGAGTAACAAATAGGGAAGAGGAACAAAACCGGTCAATGGACTACGAAGAAGAAGGAGTAACAAATCGGGAAGAGGAACAAAACCGGTCAATGGATTACGAAGAAGAAGGAGTAACAAATAGCGAAGAGGAACAAAAACTGGCTAAGTCAATGGAAAACCTGTCATTTGATTACGATGAAGAAGAAGAAGTAAATCGACTTACTATAGACCAAAAAAAATGGATTCTTCATACTTTAGATGACACTGATAAGTTTTCGAAACAGAATGAGGAAAAATTTCGTGTTGGATGTTTGCTCGGTGCTGCAGGTACTGGAAAGTCAACGACTGCAAGAAGGCTTTACCATATACTTTCTCGGGAATATGGGAATGACACAAAAATCCACTGGACAAGTACTGTGGGTGCGTCATCTTTTGAGTATCAAGATGGAGTAACCTTTCATAGTCTATTGGGGCTTGGCCGGCTTCAAGGGATAAGAGATCTTGCAAGTCTCAAGAGAAAGATGGCACGGTATGGCACGCAAAACTTCTTGGAGACTAACCACATTGTGTTTGTTGACGAATTCCAACGCTTGGATATGGGCATTTTTAAATTGATCTTAGAGCTTGCCCAAGAAAAAAAAAAAGGCTGGCTGCTTTTGATCATGATTGGCGATGTGTGCCAAGCATCAGAAGCTAGAGCGCGTGAAATACCGGAGTTTGTTGGAAATGCTAAGGGGATATGCGCTGAACTTAAAGAACGTAAGCGGTTCGATATTGATTTGGCGTCATTTCTCGAGCGTGCAGCCAATGGAGGGCATGATGCCGCGAGTGTCGCTACCTTTTTGGAAGGAACGGAGGGAGAAAATTACCAAGAAGACAAGGCCGTGCATCTTGTTCTCACTCGTGCCGAGCGCACAGCAAAGTTCATTGATATCGCCAACAGCGCCGAGAGAGAAAATGTCGTCCATTTAGACGGGGTTGGATCGGAATGGCCTGCTGATCGTATGTGTGGCCACCTTTTTGCGAGTCTTGTGCTAATACCGAATGAGGAATACATTCTCAAGCACAACAATCGCCTCGTTAAAAAGGGTAACGGGAGTGTGATTAGCAGTGTAACACCCGTCAATCGAGCGGGCGGGATGGCAGAAGTGCTGGAATGCACAAGCGGCAATAGCACGTTTTTTGTAAAGAGAGAACAGTGTAGATGTGGAGAGGGGCATTGGCAATTCCCCATTCGGCTGCGTCGCGTGATGACGTTTGAAGAATCGGTTGGGTTGGAGTTTGACCATGTCCACGTTCATGTGGATGAGCGTGCCGCCCCTAGGGACATTTGCCGCGCGATGGGACGGGGCAAGGCGCGCTCCTGCATGAAAATCAGCGGCTTGGAGCGCCCCAGTCAGGTGAATCATTCAGCAACTCCAATACCTCTGGAAGCTCTTGCCATGGTCCCCAACCTCGACACACGTTGGAAGGCTTTGAATAGTCAGACTGATAGTAATTTGCTTGATGCGCCAAACGCTCCATTTGACATCGGGACGACAGACCATACCGGAGTAGCTCGTCGGCAAGTAATGGGCTTTATCTTGAAAGCTTTCTCTCTTGGAGCTTCACATGTACGAACGGGGCGTGGTTTTTCTGGTTCGGATGCAATCATGCGTGCGTGGGAAGCTCACGTTGGGAGAGACGTTCCGCCACAAACGTTGCAAAATGTATGCACTCATGAGGCACAGGAGGCTTACGGCAAAGAAGGCAACAAGGAATATCGATTACTTGACGATTGCGAGTTTGATCGAGTTATCTCCGTGTATTCTTTTTCTCGCGCGATCGGGTCCAAGGAAGAGCGGGATGCCGCGCGGGAATCAGTTATGTATTTCACTGCAGTAGCAGCCCTCAAGGACGCTGATTCTGTCGACCTGGAGCGTTTGTTGCTATCCAAAAGTGATAACCGTTTTGATGAAGCATGCGGGCTTCTATTCGAGTCGTGGAGTAAAGTCCTGGGTGTGATTAAAAATGCCATAGGAACGGCGCCGCCGTTAGTGAACAACAACAACTTGATGTTGAGTCAATGCATGTGGGCGTTGAAGAAGGCCGTTGATACTTTTGAAAAGTTGAATTCACAGACGTTTCATTTGTTTTGGTGTGGCAAAGAGAAGTTGGAGGGAAATGAGTACAAGGATGGTGTAATTATCATTGGAGATTGCCCCAAGGGGGTACAATCGGGTATTTTTGGCAATTCTTTTTTTGGTAAAATTTGTCGGGCCGGATTGCAAAACGAAGAGATTCGCGATTCAACGACACAAGCTGTGGTTTGTCTTAATACGATCCCGCGATGCCCAGTGACAGGTTTGTATTTGCCAAAACAACAACAAGAGAGGTCTGTTGAGCTGGCAAAAGCTTTCCTGTACGCATCTTTAGATGCTTTTTTGAACTCTGATAGATGTGGCAACATATGCTGGAAGCTGGTCGTGATTGGGCGGAAAGCTGAGCTAGCGTTGACTCAAGTTGTAAAGAGCGCTTATCAAGTACATTTCCAAAGATGCCATTCTTCACACAAGTCGATTTCTTGTGTGCGTACGGCGCCGCATACCTCTAGAGTCTTGTACCTGCTGAAAGAACGAGTTGAAAATTGCTCAAACGATGAACAGGTTTTTTTCGTCCGAGTAGCAGCGGCCAATGCGTTTCTTTCAATCGCCCTTCAAGTTAAGGATTCCGTCCCTGCAAAGTTCCACGCTACCAATCACAGAGAGACACTTGAAATGGTAGCGATAACTGCAGCGGGTTTATCCAGCGTGGAAGAGTATTTGAAAGGCTTAAAAATATGGCCGATTTTAAAATCTGCTCGTTCTGCTTTTCGAGTTTTGTGCGAGGCGTGGCAAAAGCATGTCAACATTAAGAGTACCGATCTGCGGCAAGTAGCATTTCCAGGGCCTGTTTCAGCGCTAGACGCCAAGCGTTATCATCACCGCACGAGAGATATTCTCTCACGGGAGATGCCTATTTTAGGCCCCCCGATCGAGAACTCAAAACGGGATGGCACTGTGCGGATTATCTATTTGGACAAAGTCATGCACAAAGAACAACGCGAGATTGTGTTTAAATCGAGAGAACGCGCAAACGCATTGCTGTCTCTAGCTTACTTGGTTTTACGATACTCAAGTAGACAAAACCGCGAGACAAAAGTGGTGGATCAAGGTTTGAAAGCCTTGGGAAAATGTAAAGAACCAAATGAAAGGCTGGAAAAACTTGAAAAGCTGCGAGAAGCTATGCACATTCACTGTCCTAGTCTTTCGGACCCTATAGAGCGTGTCTCCGAGCTCTTTCATCTGACGCAGGCTACATTCTATCAAACCTACATTGTCGTGAAACACTATATCGGTGTAGCGAAGACGGTGACAAATCACAAAGTGATCTTTGATCAACAAGATATCCACATATTTTCAGATGAAACCGTGGAGTTGGGCAAAAAGCACCAAACCCTTGTAGAAAAACACCTTTCGCAAATGGAACGTAATTGTGGGTTGTTTGATATTGTCAAACTGCGTCGCTACACGAATCGAATGAAGCGCGAGGATGCTCCATGGCATTTGCAACTGTTTGATGTCTCACATTTGGATTCGAAGATCGATGCGGATGCACACACACCTTTCATCCTTCACAGGACAGATCCAAAACCGAAATCGGCTGATGAGGTCAAGGTGGTTATAGAGGCTTTTCTGAAATCATGCTTTGAAAAGACACCAGATGAAATCGAAGTACGAAACCAGTTGTCCCCCTTGGTTACGCCGTCAGTGGTTTACTTAAGCGCTGCTATATTGCGCCGATATTTGGCATCAAGCCATCGAAACAAGTTGCCTCCTAAGCACGACATCACGGCTTTGCAGCCATTTGCGTTTGTTAAAGCGATCAACTGCAAGAAAGGGGATTTTGATTTTGATATCCAGGTGTCTATGTTTGGCTATGTCCGGCATCTGTTTTCGTTTTCTGAGCACGACACTTTACGTACTAGTACTATGTATTGTGATCAACGTGTTTCGACACAGTTCAAGTTCTTCAACGAAGAGACGAAGCCTCCACGTTATGAAGTAGGCCCGGCTTTGGCGACAGAAGTGAGTTGGGATCGAGTCGAGTTTGAAAAAGTCGTTCAATTTGTCCAGGCCAACCTGCCGACGGGAATTCTAAAAATTCACCCCCTTTTCCGGGCTCCCAGCTACAGCAAAAGAAAAAAGGTTGCCAGTGACAATGGCACGAAAATTTTTTTGAAAAAAAAAGTTTTTCCGTTCAAAAAAATATGCCATCGAGTAAGGGTGTCCGATTCTGAATTGGAATATCTCACAAGAGGCGCTCTCGCCTTCAAACTCGTGAAATCTGGCTGGTTTGGTATCGCCAATGCTGTGCATTATTTCGCCCAAGATGTGGTGAGAGCCATGCCCCCGGCTCTTTCAAACATCCCTGTCTGGGTCCCTCCAGCAATTTCGATTCATCGCGGCGCGTTTCATCGGAACTTTGGTAGAAGGGATCTGCCAACGCTTCAAACGGTAGCTTCGTGGAGGCAAAAGATCCGCTTGGTTTTAATGCATGTGGCCCTTCCAGAAGTGGGTCCGAATGGAGCGCTGGCGAAATTATGCCCGCCGAGGGGGTATATGCCTGGAATGGTTTTACTTCTTGCCTCTGTCCTCGGGAGTATTTGGAGCGAAAAAAAAGCCGTGGACTTATTTTTATCAGAAACCAAGGTAAAGAAAGAACGCCAAATTTTTGCCACATTATTGAGCCTGGCAATCGAGACAGAGGAGAGAAATGTAGATGACGACTACAAGGAATGGTTTGTGAAACCAGTCGCATTTTGGGACACCTTGAACGAACGCGTCGTGTTCCTCGGCGGAATGAAAAATAAGTCGAGCATTCTACCAAAAGTTTTGCAACTCTGCGGAGAAGTTAATCGTCCAATGGCTACGGGCAGAAGGTCACAGCAGTTTGTCACTGATAGTGTCAAGGTAAAACTAGATTTGCCTACTTCTAGCATAGATCTTGCGTGTTTCATGTATCACTTGTGTGGACAACCAATGCGCAAAAAAGAAGAGCTACACCAAATCTTCGGAGAGGAAAACCTTGAATCTCGCATAGAGCACGTTCGAAGCATTCAAGAACTGAGAGTCTCTTTCAATGACCAGCCCCCTGTTGCCATCCAATTTAGGGAAGGTGTTAACCTCGCCGAAAAGCTCGCACTTTTAGCTGGTCTTTCTTTTGCGACGCCGGATGATTGTACGCAAGAAGACATGGTTCGTCATGCACAACAAGCTACAGATGCCACTCCACCGAGGACGACAAGTGCATGGTGCACGGTTTTGGAAATCTGCAATAAATCGAGCGGAGACCCTAAAGTCGATCCCAAGATGGCCGCGAAATCCGCCAGGTCGGCATACGAAGCGTTCACTTCGAGCAGTTCAATTTCTTCGGGTAATGCCACTGTGATAAATCTCTGCGAGCTGATGGAAGACGCGCGGACAACATTTGCGGAAGCTTTTGCGCTAGGGGCAACTTGCACGTTGCCCCTGGATTATAAACTTAATCCAAACGCAAGCGGGAGTCAAACCTCGGTCTCGTGCAAAAACCTGCTCGAAAGAGCCAATGCTGTTAAATATTGTGCCGATGTCTTCTTAGAGAGATGGTACACCGACGCGGACTGGGTCAGAGCTAGAGACATGTCCTTTACAGCTAGAAAGCATAAGTTGAGCTACCTCAAAGTGAAACAGTGGAATGCTCTGAGAAGGCTCTCTCTTGGAGCGCTTTTGTGCGGTTTATGCCCTTTAGTTTTCAAAATGGGTGAATCAAATGCGTACCGGAAAACGCTTTCGAATTATACTAAAACCGTGGAGATGGAGCCATTTACGGAAGACGGCGACGATCTAATTGTGCCGCTGAAAACTAGAATTAAAAGCATCGTTGTTCGATCTGAAGGGACTGACTATGACAATGATCCCGACATTCTGGTTCTGCATACCAGAAATCACACAGCCTTACCGGTCATTCGAGGGGGCATAGTCAAGGGTCAACGATTCAAACAAGCGAGCTTCCTCCCTGGAGTATTTGGTAAGAAATTAGTCAAGAAAAAGCTGCCGGACCGCCCTGATAAAATTTTACCCGGCGGCATGCCCGTACAATTAACAGGGGCATTTCTCAAGAAGCGAAAGAGCGACAGCTGTTGGTCTTTGGAGCTCGTGGTTGGCCGCGTAGACCAAAGCAATGATGATCCCCCCCAACCGAAGCTTGTTGATCGAATTTTGCGGAAATCCACCCAAGATTTTGAGAAAGAGAGCGATGTCAAAGTGGTGGCCCGCGTTCTGGGTTTGTCCCCTCAAGTACAATTAAAGGCAAAGGCTGTTGTGATCAAAAACAAGGTACTTGGCCCGCGCAAGGTGGGCAACGCTATGTGGAATTACGTCTTACTTGGCCTAAACGGGCTTGGGCAAATAGACCTCGATGCACATGCTGTTGAATCATGCGCACACGGCTTAGCCAAAGAATTGAAGGATGGGAACGGGTCTGTTATCGGTCGATGCAAGGATGGGTGGCGGCCGTATCTTGATCTTGAATATTTTCAGCCCGTGATGCCACGATCTGTCGCAGAGATAGTGTGGTATAAAAGGCGCGTCGATGTCGTTCTCAAGAGTCCGTTGCGCTGTCCAGACGGCATCAAACTCGGTGCGGTAGATCGCGGAGGGAAAGTTCTTTACTCGGTGTGCCTCATCACTGGCGACGTTCAGAACGGGGCCTCTGTGGTGACAATGACGGGGCGTGGGTTACAGGCTAAAGCGGATTTCAAGGCAAGAGACTGTGTGCATCTCAATCACCAGCGCATTCTTGGCTCGCTCGATTTCTTTTCCGATCCGCCTTTGGACTGGCAAACATTGCCAAAAGGCCCCGGAAGAGAGATGGTGAAAATGGCTGGCTTTGGCAACGCTGACCGTAAGTTTCGCTTCTTCCTTTCGCAGATGCAGCCAGGAAAACGGCCGTATGACATGACAGGTGGGGAAAGATTCGGCACAAAGACATGCGTAGGTTGTGGTAACACGGTGAGCCAAATCGGGAGCCGCAGAAAATATTTGTGCGGTAGTCTAGAGTGCCCCGTAAAAAGACGCCCACTTGGCAGGGACGAATCGAGTGCCTACCTAGCGCTCTTAAACATGTGCTTTGCCATAATGGCAACCTTTGGTGGGCTGCAAATTCCCGACTTGCAGTTTCACAACCAGACCGCCGTCCAAGGACGGAAAAGAGCGCCAAACGGTGCCAAGAACGCGCCCCCGCCAAAAAAGCAAAAGCCCAACGCCAACCCCAAAAACAGGCACAGTTCTCGAAAGCGTCCTCGGGACAATACTCCCACAACAGGTGCCAAAGAGAAAGCGCGCAAGAACCAACGGAAGGTTGTGTTGAACGCAGTGTTGACAAGGTTGCAAACATTTGTTCGTCTTTGTCGCTTGCTTTTTGCTGCACTGGTTTCTGTGCTCACCTTCTTTCTCCGGCCACTCCCACTCACAGTATCGAGGCGGCTTTGGGGCAAAACCGAGAGGCCTGCTCTTGCCAACAAGGCCCCCAAAAAGCCTGGAACACAGCGCCAGGAGGCGTCGTTTCCGACCTCAATGATTGTCTTCCTCCCCCCACTACCCACGTTGAGAAAGCTTTGGGGCCGCAGCCGTCTGGCCGCCCATTCTGCGAGGCCTCCTGGAAGAATTTCTTTTTTCACATCCGCGCCCCCACCCCTTCCACCCGCAAGACACTCGCCTTCTCCCTCTCCAAATACCTTGGCGCCAACTCCTTGTTTTTTTTGAACATTTCCACTATCCTCTACAATTGTACCCTCATCCGCCGTCTCGCAAAAAATCCGCACGTGGGCTGCTTCAAGCCCAGACACCAAGGAACTTTTCACGATGCTTTTATAGGTCCAACCGAAGTGCTTTACTGCACCTTTTTTACCCCCAGAAAAAGGGACGGACTATTAAAAACTGCGTGGTACTTCAACTTGGAAACTTTGACCGCGAAAACCCGACGCCACAACATTGGGGGTGTCTGCACAGAGATGAAACCACTTTTTTTTGCCGATTTCCGGTGATTCTCGGTTAAAAAAAAACTGCAGATTTTCCGAGGCTTTTTTTTTGCCGATTTTTTTTCTTTCCGATCTGCGTAATTTTTGGCACATTTTTTTTTGCAGAATAAAAGGGGTTGAAATTCTGCGTATATTTGCCTTGTTGATTTCTGCAAAAGGGTGAGCGGTAGAGAAGCGAGAAAATGTGCGTATTTTGGCCTTGTTGGATTTCTGCAAAAGGGAGTGTGATGAAAAGAGAGAAAATCTGCGGATTCGGTAATAATTAAATTTGTAAAACTAACTCTGGAAGGGTTGGAGTACCCCATACATGGCCCGCAAGCTACGTGCAAGGAAACAAGTGGAGCAAACTATGTCCCTGTGACCAACGGTTTCAGGCACAGTGCACAGTTGCTGTTCCAGGATCTAACCTAACACGTGATGACTTGAATCGGCTGGTCAGGACGGTTCGGTTCGTTCATCAGAAGTTCATCACGTATAGCTGTTCTGAAGGATTTGTTTGGTCGACACTACTTTGTTTCTGTTGCGCTTCGTGCGGAAAAAACTTTCGAAGGGTCTATTCCCCTCATGTCATTGTGGGGGCTGTTTTGTCAGCGAGGGGCGCTTCGCTCCGCTAGTTTAAGGTGTTCGAAGTGGTTTGTTATGTATACGTACAGATCGCAATTCATAATACAAACTATATGCGCTGAGAATATTGCCTTTGGACAAGCTCATCCGTCTTACGTAAAGTTGTAAAAAAAAATCAGCGAGTTGCGTGCATTCATTACCTTTTGTAACCTTTCGAAGACTTCAAATACGCGAAACGGAGCGCCCCCCCCCCAAACGAAAAAAACCTCCGGAATGACATGAGGGTAAAAGACCCGTCGAAACTTTACCTCTGCACGAAGCACAGCAGACGCAGCACAGAATTTGAGGTGACAAGTTGATAGTACTGGGTAGTCAGGATCGTTCTAAATTTGTTCCGCTGATTATGAACATATTTGGCCGGCAAGAATGGCTCGACAGTTTTGTACGTACGTTTCTATCGCGCTTCGTGCAGAGGTTAAGCTTCGGCGGCTTTTACCCTGATGTCATCGTGGAGGTGGTTTTGTTAGCGAGGGCGCTCTGCTTCGTGGTTTTGAAGCGTTCGAGAAGTTACTATCGGTAATGATTGTGCATACAAGTAACAACGCAATTTATAACACAAGCTATATGCGTCGAGGTGCCCATCGACAAACTCATCCGTCTTACGTAAAGTTGTATTAAAAACAGCGCTCTTTTTTTGTATGTGCATCATTACTTGTAAGCTTTCGAACGCTACAAACCCGCGAAGCGAAGCGCCATCGCGCCAACAAAGCCATCTCCAAAGATAACGCTGCATAAATAAAAACCGTCGAAGCTTAACCTCTACACCAAGCGCGACAGAAATGTACGTACAAAACTGAAGAACCAGAAATTACCTTCCAAACCCAGGGCATGCTTAAAAATTTGTCTTTTCTCAAACCAGATTGTTGCAGACACGCTGAAGGAAGGGTCTTGAATCCTCGAAACAGATTTTCAAAAACAGTTAGTAACCATTCAAAACAAACAAACAAACAAACAAAAAACAAAAGCTGGCTACTTGTGCAAAGCCATCTCAGGTCGCTCCCCGATTTTAACACAAGGCGAAACAATCATACGTCGAAAAGTAAAAAATTGGGGTTTCCAAAAGGCCCGAGAGGCTGATCCCAATACTCCTAGCTAAACAAATAAAAACAGAACAAAAGCACTCAAAGTTAGCAAAGAAAGAAGGAACAAACTTGTGCGAAACCATAACTCGGACGAAATTTAATGTCACCAAGGAGAAAGAAATAATCTCAAGTCTAAACGAACAAGTTTTTAAAACTGCGCAACAAGAATAAACACAAAACAAACCAAAACATGAAAAAAAATGTCCGTCTCCTTCTCTCTCTCTTTCCTTTTAATGTCAAAATAGAATTAGTAAAGAGAGAGAATCAACTTTGAACTTTGCTGTCTCATCTACAATAAAACAAATTAAAAAGCAAAAAGCACATTTAAAAATTCCAACACAAGTACTATCTTAGGAAGAATAAATCTCCATTTCCAAGCTTCCATTCATGGGTATTTACAATTCTGCCTGGGATAACGCAAGGTTTTTATTTACATGAGAAAATACATTTTTTTTTTTCTAACTAAGATACTACAAGAAAACCGAAGGCGATAAAGGATATGCTTGGTTTTTTTTTTTTTTTTTTTTTTTGACAGTGAAAATTCAAATTCTCAATTTTAAATTTATTAGAAAGGAAGAGATCTCTTTACGACTGCGAAGAACTTTAATTCTTGGTACCAGCACTATCTACCGCGTAGATTGAAAGATGATGCGTGCTAACCAACATTCTAAGCACTCTCCAACAGGAACCTTGTAACCATATGCACCTATTGGTCTACAGGTACGTATGTAGCATCATTTTCTGCATAAAAACAGCCTACGATTTTGAATATTTGCTTTCCGCTAAATCTGCGGGAAAACGCGCATCCTTAATTTTGCAGATTCCAACTTGGCAATCTGCATCAAATTCTGCAGATTTATGCCTTCCTTTTTTCCCACAAAAGTTTTGCAGAAAAGTTACCCCCCATACAAAAATGAAGATTTCTAGCCCATCTCATCGGTCAAAAATCGGCCGATTTTTTCGTTATTATTTTCGGCAAATTTTTTTCAATTTTTTTTTCCGAAAATCTGCGGAAAAACAACAACTCTTGCATTTCTGCAGATTTTAGGCCTTTTTCTACCCCCCCACCCTAAAATCGCGCTGTGACGAAAAAAAAAATGCCAACGGATCTTTTTCAAGCTGAATTCATTCCTGACAAAACTCTGAATTGCCTGATACATTGTCTAGATCTTGTGGCAGGTACTAATATTAAAAATTAAAAGGAATAAACTTATCGTAAAGTTAAAGGGTTACATGTAAAAGAAACCATAAAGAAAGGTCTTGGATTTTTAAAGGATAATTAAAAAGAAAGAGAGAGAGAGTAAGGTAACCGAGGTACGGAAAAAGAAAGCTGATTGTCAGCGGCTTTGCATAAAAATAAGGGGGAAAGGTGGTATGTCTTATACCTCCAGGGCCAAGGTTGTGCCATCGGGGAATGATGTGGAAGCATCTGTTAACATCTGCAGTGGCGAAAGCAGCTCTCGAGAGGAGAATGAAGGTGGCATATCTTCTGTAAGCTTTCAAGAACCAGAAATAGATACGGCACCCTCAAGACTAAAAAAGCGAAGAGGGACAGGCATAGTATTGATAGATAGGGGAATTTGCATCGAAAATGGTACAGAAAAGGATATATCAGAAATCCTGACCTCGGAAAATACACAACGTGAAGAATGTGAAGAGAAGTATAGTTACGACGATTCCGACCAAGACGATGATGATGACGGGACAAGCTATTTATCGGAAATTCCTTCTAACGTAGTATCTCCAAAGTCCCCGTATTTCGGCATGCTTCGATGCGATGTTCAAGTAGTGGAAGGCGTGACGGAGAATATTGAAGATATTGAGGAAGCCGAACAGGACAGCGTGGTGGTGATAGGGGGTAAACCCGAAGCCCCTAGTTTACAGCCTGATTCATTAGCCAGTTTCCGCAATCGCACAGCTTTATTGAAGGAAACTGACACTGTGAATGTTGGTGAGCTTGAATCCCTTGGCGAAAGAGAAAGAGGTGATATAGAAAGCACACCAAGTCCTCCCAAGTTGAAGAACATGCGATCCAGCACAAGACTGAGCTTTGCGGATGAAAACGGGGAAATATTAGCCAAAGTTACTGAATGCGATCAAACACATTATGAATTTCAACCTCGCAACCTAAAACGAGAAATAGCGGTTCGTGTTTTTACTGGGGCACTACTTATCGGATTGATTGTCCCCTTGGTGCATTTCATGTCATGAAACAAAAAAGACTTATTTATTATCTATTTGTAAACAAAACAACTCTTTACTCTTCAGCAGCAGCATTTTCTTTTTCCATAAGAAGAGAAATGCCCTTGTACAACTTTTCAATGATGTCACGCTCCTTAATAAACAAACGTCCAGAAGGAGAGATATCGACGGTACCGTCAGCACCGATAGGGGTGTGCTCTCCGCCAGTACCGCGAACACTCAAGCCAAGAGGCTTTGCAACTTCTTTTGCCTTTTTATCAGTGCCATCCGAGGTAAGGTTTGGAAGCTTGATGTGAACAGAAGCGCGCATACCGGTTCCCAAATTCGATGGGCACGAGGTTACGTAGCCGTATTTGTCAGACGTTGCGAATTCGATTCCTTCGATCGATTCCACTACATCAAGACCCTCACGAAGGCGGTCAAAGACTTCATTTAGTTTGGTTCCTTTCTTCATGCACATAATTCGAAGTTGATCTTCTTCGCCAAACCAAATGATAAACTGTTTGTCGTCGGACACGTAGCATCCACGACCGTATGGCCAGTCATTTGCGATTCCTGCGCTTGCAAGGTATGGATCAGCAGCCATGTCTTTGAACATGATGTGAGCATCAACAAGTTCTTGGTATTTTTGCTGAGAGATTTTGTTCGGGTTCTTTTCTCCGTCAAGAAATTCTGGGGTAAGACTGTAAACAGCACCTCCGTATTCAGGCATAGCAATAAGTTTTTCAAAAGCACCAAGCATCGTCTTTTCAAATTCAATGCGTTCTTCTTTGCTCATGTTTCCAGGGAGGTTGAATTGAGTCAAGTTGCGCCCTACACGAACACGCATTGAAAGCTCGTCAAGTCCAAGCTCGGTTACATCAAGCACGCCATTGTTACCCACTTTGCTTGCGTCCCAATCCGTTACGTGTTTTGCCTTCTTATCAGCATTATGGTAGTCGCGGATGAGTCGATCAAAAAACTCGGTAAACGTCTCGTAGTCATCAGGCGTCATTGCGTATGCACCGAGACCAGAGTCGGGGTTTTCTACACCTGTTTTCGTGCACTTGTAAAGGATCTCTTGTTGTTCTGGGGTGTACGAGTTGAACAATTCACGAGTCAAGTATTTCACGCAGCGATTGTCTGGGTTCGACTCACGTACGGCTTCAACATCATCAAGGTACGAATCGTATTTGCCAAACACCTTTTCTTTCACTTTTTCTGCCACTTTTTCTACAACATCTTCAGCTACTTCCTCAGCTTTCTCCTCTACTTTTTCTTGAGCTTTTTCTTGAGCCATTGCCGCGAGAGCTTCACTGTCTCCTGACGCTGCAGCTGCCAAAGCATCCATTTTACCTCCACAGTTTCCCATCTTTCTTTTATTTTTTCGCCTTTTTTTTGTCAACTAATGTTATATCTTTTTTTTGGGTTTGTTGCAATTTTTTTTGTTGCTTTTTTTTTCATTTTCGTGTGAATAAAAAACTTTGTACAGTAAAGTCTAACAACTCTTAGCTTATGTGTGTACAAGATTTTTTTTGATGTAATACAAGAGTGTGCATTTTCATGATGCACATGATTGGTGGAGTCCGTGAATAGAAAAGACCTTGAATGCTTACGCTTTTGTAAAAGCTAGCTGAGAGGCTATTTCTTACAATGACTTTTTCGAGCTTGTTGCGATTCCTAAAGATTCTCGGAAGTTTAAGTCCAGGGTGGCTGACGAACACGCACCAACTGCAGCCCGTCTCGTCTCCGGTGCCACTTGGACACTGTCTATTGGAACCCAAGGATTTCAATCTGGACAATGACCTACTTTCGTGAACGTGTAATTCGGCAGAGAAGGGGTGAAAGGGCCTAACCTTTTGTATAGAGGGAATGCCCGGGGGTGAAACGGTTAACAGCTTTCTCCCTGGGGTTAATTAACCAAAAAAAAATTCTTCAACATAATTGATATCGTGTAGCCGCGTCGAGGACAAACTGCGGAGTAATAGAGGCAAGCATCATTTCATAACTAACGTTGACCAGAACCCTATCAATAGGATCGCGAGAGTGGAGTGCCTTGTATATGGCTTCACCGAAAATTTGGGGATCTACGTGGTTTTTCTTCATATAGCCCACAGCAAGTTTTGCGCCTTGGGACAACTGATGCTTGAATAGGGTGTCAGGATTATTCACCGCATGCTGGTAGTGATAACTAGTTTCAGGATTGAGCTGGTCAAAAACCAATTTCGTGCCCATCGCTCCAGGGTTCACTACGACAACATCCACTCTCTCTTGCAACGTTGACAGTTCTTGGCGAAGGCCTGTACTGTAGGCTTCGACTGCAAATTTGCTCATCGAATACGGGCAACTAAACCCTGCAGAAAGTTGCGCCCAACTGACCTCAGAGGCGATATTAATTATTCGGGGACGCTGTGTTTTAGAACGCTCAAGCAATGGGAAAAATGCTTTGGTGACGTTGTAAATGCCTTTTACGTTCACATCCATGACCAAGTTGAAATCTTGTGCAGTCATTTCTACAAGTGGTCCACCCTTGATAACACCTGCAACGTTTGCAATGGCATCAAGAGGTTGATCACAGCCTATTTTTTGCTGACAAACATGCGCAGCATCTTGCACTTGTTTCTCGTCTCTAACGTCGAAGTGTAGCGCTAAGGCTTCCCCCCCGTTCCTTTTAATTTCATCAGCTGTATTTTCAATTCCTTGTCTATCAACATCCGCCACAATAACAAAATCCCCTGTCTTTGCCAGATAGAGCGCAGCAGCTTTTCCAAGGCCTTGTGCTGCACCAGTAATAAGAATTCGTTTTCGCGCTTTCACAACAACAGACTGTTTATATTTTTTCCAAAGTTTCATTACGGTATGAACAAATGCAATCAAACCAGCTAGTTTATAAGCTGGCAGTTTTGCCAGTTGCAAGATCAAGTTGAACATCATGATTGATTAACATGAAAAAAACTTCCAAAATGTTTTGGTGATGATTGCGCCATGTATATGGAAAAAATTGGTAGCGCTTTGGGTGATTTCGAATAGAAAATTAACGGAATGGCTTGCACGTTCTTGCTTTGAGCGTGTGGATACACGTGGTTTGGTGATGAATGAACAAAAAAAATTTCTTGGTCACTCATTTTATCCCAGCGTTGCCCCGGTCGGTATGAACGGAAAGAAGAGAGGAGGTGAAAGAAAGGGCTGCGGGTGTTGGTAACTAAAATTTGACGCGCGATGTTCCGCGAGCGTACGCGTGGGAATTCGCCAAGAACACTTCGAACTTGAAGCAAGTCAATGCACGCCAATGTAACCGTGTTATCCCCGGTTGTCGAAACCAAAGAAACACGACAGACACGGAAAAAAAGAATTTCGTTTTTTCCATTTGTAATCCATGTAAACGAAAAACTCCATCAAAAGTGGTCAGCTTAAAATGGCAGGCTCTCATTTTCACCATGAAATCTGAAATCAAATTGCAGAAATGGTTCGTCCCCGTGGTGGACGAAAGGGGAAGGATGATGAGTCTTTATTACACAAAGTGACTTCTGAGACTAAAGTGAAAGGTTCATTTTATACTAGACAATGGGCCAAAGGTTTAGGTTTCATTCTTGTCTTGTTTGTTGTGATTTCATGGATTACGGGAATGAGAACGAACACAATACCACAGAAGGAGACGAAGTACCAGAGCAGTGAAGTACAGAAAAAAGAGAAACCAGCGGGGGAGGCAGAATTTGAACACTTGTACTCTATTAGAACAATACGCAAAGCACTTGGAAATGGTAAGAGTTGTTTGGAACTGACTCGTCATTTTCTTGAACGGATTGCTCAACTGGACTTGACGACCAAAGCAGTTGTAGAGTTACGGAGCGAAAAGGATATTATCAATGATGCGAATTTAGTAGATTTTGAGCAACGGCTTGCGTGTGTACCTGTGATAGTTAAAGATAACATACCGGTGAAGAACATGGTTACAGGATCAGGGTCGGTTGTTCTCGCGAATAAGCTTGGGTTGTCAACGTTTGATTCGCAGAGCGTTATTGCACTAAAGAAAGCCGGTGCAATCATTCTAGGTCATGGAAATATGGACGAACTGGCACTTAGCTTTAAGACGTTGTCATCACGAGGGGGACAAACGCGAAATATATTTGACTTATCCAGGTACCCGGGGGGCTCGTCTGGTGGCACAAGTGTCGCAGTAGCTGCAGGATTTGCAGTGCTCGGCATCGGGACAGATACTGGCGGTTCAGTTCGGATACCTGCACAATTCGCAGGATTAGTAGGATTACGTCCAACTTTTGGTGGGATTTCCACCGAGGGTGTGGTCCCTTTGTCGCACTCGCGCGATACCGTGGGGTTGATGGCGTTCACCTCGCACGATGTGGAGGCCGCATACGAAGTTTCCACGGGTAAACATTGCCCAAGGCAGACCAAAGTTGCGAGGCGATATCGAATCGGTGTACTGAGAAATTGGTTTCCAGCAAAAGGTACCCCTCAAGAATCGTTGTTAACGCAGGCCATTGTAAAATTATCAAAAACGGTCGATTTTGTAGATATCCCGAGTGAAGAAGATGTGGTAGTGCACGCAAATATGCTAAGCAAGTACAAATCAACGAGCGCGTATGAGTTTGAAGGAGACCTTGGGAACTTCTTCAAGGATACCTCTCTTGAAGGAACGCGATTGTTGGAATTAGCGAAGTTGACTCTGTCAAATTGCAAACAAAGTCCCCGTGAGTGCGAATCAATTGCCAAGTCAATAAAGAAAAAGGCTTTGAAAGAAGGCCGATTGAGTAAGAAGCAAAAGAAGGATCTTGATCGATTACTCCAAGATATACCAAAGACATTACAGAGGGCTACCATAGGGACGCTGGGCAAGTATAAGCTGGATGCATTTATGTACCCAACCTTCAAGCATGAACCAAGTTTTATCTCACAAGGAACTCAAAAATATTGTGGAAATAACCGACTCGCGCCAGCACTAGGTTGGCCTGCATTAACTTTACCTATTGGCTTTTACTCTCCTGGCCCAAGCCTAGCACACTTGCCCCAAAATGCAGAATTGTTGTCTCGTGCTGGCAGCGAGTGTTTACTCTTTGAAGTGGCGGCTCATGTACAAAAAAAATTAAAACTCGAGAGGCCATCCCCTAGCATATTCAATTAATAGTTTTCTTTATTCTATGTCCATCATTCCATTACTGGTTGCAGGTAGTAACGTGTCAAGTGTCAGTTTCGGTAACAAATCTTCGCTTTCCATCTGGTTAGCTTCTTGTACTACTACCTTTTCTTGCTGTAGCTGCTGTTGCTGCTGTTGTTGTTGTTGTTGTTGCTGCTGCTGCTGCTGCTGCTGCTGTTGTTGTTGTTGTTGCTGATGCTGCTGCAGCTGTAGTTGTTGCTGTGGTTCAACGCTTATGTTCTGCACTTGGTCGTTGCCTTGATTCTTTTGAAAATTTTGCTGATACGTATATTGAACTTCTTGCAAAAGCTGCTGCTGCTGCACATGTAATTGCTGCAACTTTTCATGATAAAATGTCTGCGCGTTTTGGTCTCCAGTTTGCATTGCCTGCATTTGAGCATTTTGTAAATTATATTGCTCTTGCAATAGCTGTTGATGTCTTGCTTCAAATTGTTGAGCTATTTGTTGTTGTCTTAGCTCTTGCTCTGATAAAGGTTGCTGTGGCGGCGCCTGGGGCGGTGGATGATTCTCAACTTGTTCCTGAAATCGAACAGTCTTGCCATTGCTTTGTCTATTATTATTGTTACTGCCGCTGCTGAGAGGATTCATAAACTTTACAGCAGCTCCGACGATAGATTTGCGCTTCCGTTTACCATGAAAATCAGTCAGCGCACGATCAATATTTGGTGTAATAGGTGTCGCGGGTACCGAAGCACTTTGCTTGAGCCAAGGGTGCGCCAAAAGCTCGTCCGTACCATACCTCTTCTCTGGGTCCACAACTAGAAGCCTTCTGATCAAATCCTTAGCGGCTGCAGAAATATGATCCCACGCAGGATCATTGAAATCGAATTTACCTGTGCAAATATTTTCCCACAACTGCGCGTCACTAGCATCCCCGTCCGCATCAAATGGATGATATGCTCCAAGAATGACAAACAAAATCACCCCGACACTCCACAAGTCAACTTTCGCCGTGTACGCAGCTGGTCCGCCTTCGTTCGTTACACTTGTCTTGACTTCTGGAGCGCAGTAAGCCCATGTGCCACAAACGGTTTTCATGGTCGCGCCTTCAATATTGCCATCCACTATGTTTGCAAGGCCAAAATCTGCTATTTTCAACTCCGAATCAAACCCACGGTGTGCAAGGAGAAGGTTTTCAGGTTTCAAGTCACGATGTACAATGCCTGCTCGGTGAAGAAACTTTAAAGCCATGCCAATCTTTCGAATATGATGACTTGCCTCGCGCTCAGAATAAGGACCTTTCTCAACCATGCGATCAAAAAGTTCACCGCCGGACAAAAGTTCTAGAACAAGGATGAGCTCTGTGTCCGTGATGAAAATATCATACAGTGTCACAATATTGGGATGCTCACCCACTCGCGTTAAAGCATCTACCTCACGCTTAAGAGCTTCGATGCGAGATTTACTAATTTGTATGCGTTTCACCGCAACCTGCACACCAGTTTTTCTGTCTACACCTAAACAAACAACTGCATAGTGCCCTTTGCCAAGTACTTTGTTCACATCCACGTCATAATAGTCAGTTATTGGCCCTTTCTTTAGAACCATATCAAGTTGATGATACGAAGTATCGAGATTCTCTGTCTCCTCGACATCCTTTTTCCCACCATTTCCTTTCTTACGAAGCCCCAGCTTTTTCTGTGTGTTTCCCATCCTACCTCGTTGAATTCACGAGTTGAATAAATATTTTAAATTAAATTAAATTAAATGTTGACTTTACAACAAAAACCAAAAACCAAACCAAAAAAAAATCTTTCCTCCACAACCCACCCTTTTTACACTCTTTTCTCTGTTTTTTTAAACTAAAACACAAAAATCAAGAAAAAAAACGCGTGAATTAACTAACCTTGAACCTTTCTTGTTCACAAATGATTTTGACAGCCTTCGCAACCCGGGCGTCCCTCCTTGTGACTGACCTCTGACGATATAGTACAAGTATACAGTTACATCAACCAGGCTGGATAATGAGATAGATCACTACCTTGTTATACCTTGATATGGCAAGACAAAAGATCTAGATATCTAGTTCACATTCCGTTGCAATGTGGGAGACTCATCACCAAGATGTGCTCCGTTGTCGACGCCGCCTTTTTTTTATCTTTGCAGTGCACTCCTCTTTTTTTGTAAAGGGTCGGAGCCATGTTCGGATGATCGATGGCCGGTTTACTTTCACTGGTACAGTCATACATTGTACGTAGTACATTGTACAGTGTACGTACGTACACATAGACGTGGACCCGTTTGCGATTACTGAACGGTTCCAGCAAAGTTCTTCCAGGACGGTCCAGTGACTCCAGTATCGCCGAGGGCGTAAAAAAAAATCACTCTCAAGATTCAACGACAGACTCGGTTGATAAAACCTACAAGACAAGGGCATGCATCACTGGAGCCGTACACTGGTCAATAGGTTCACAAGAGGCGACAATTTACGAATGAATCCATACAAAACATGTATCCACACATCTATACGCACATAGTGCTTGCTTGCAAGTCAGAAAGTAAGTCAGCGCTCAGCCTGTCAGTGAGGGGGTGTAATTCAATGCTGAAATTGATTTCGCTGTGCACATACTATCCATCGAATCAAACAACAAAGATAGACGGCTTGTTTCGGAAAGTAAGAAAAGAAAAAGAAAAGAAATAAGGAAAATCAAGATATAAGGGTAAAGGAGGATAGTATGGGTGACAATCGAGTTACGATCCCTTTTTTGGACGTGTCGGTTGAACTCAAGTACTTGAGTTTAATTTGTTTAGTTTTACAAAATGTTGTACTTGTACTTATGATCAAGTATTCACGTGTACATTCCGAAGCTGATGGACCGTATTTGGTAACAACTGCTGTAGTATCTTCTGAAGCTCTTAAATTTGTTGCCGCTTTAGTGCTGGAGTTTCTCACAACGGGATCAGATGTTGGAGAGTTTACCCGTAGAATGAAGGCCGAGATTATGAATGTGGACACTATAAAGTTGTCTGTCCCAGGTATCCTTTACACAATCCAAAACAATTTGTTATTCGTGGCGCTTTCCAATCTTACTGTTGCTGTGTACCAAGTGACAGCCCAAATCAAAATCTTGACGACGGCCATGTTTAGTGTATTTTTGCTGCAAAAACAAATTTCGAAAATGCAATACTTTTCTCTCCTTTTACTGACGGGGGGAGTGGGTATCGTCCAGGTGGCAAATTCTTCAAACTCTAACACTTCGAAAGCTTCTACGGATATGAACCAAATGGTTGGCTTGATTGCCATTCTGAGCGCCTGCATGACGTCAGGGTTTGCTGGAGTTTACTTCGAAAAAATCCTCAAAAAGGGCCGTAGCGTGTCGCTTTTCATTCGCAACGTACAGCTAGCAATGTTTGGAGTGATCATCGGTTTGATGACGGTATATATCAAAGACTATGACCAAGTGATGGAGAAGGGTTTTTTCCAGGGCTATGGTTTGTACGTCTATATTGTAATCGCGACACAAGCATGTGGAGGGCTTTTGGTTGCTGTAGTCATGAGATATGCAGATAATATCTTGAAAGGTTTTGCCACCTCGGTTTCAATCATTTTGGCGACCGCAATTTCGGCGTTCTTGTTTGGTGTCCCCATATCTGCCCTATTTTTGATGGGCACGACCTTGGTCATATCCGCGGTGTACATTTATGGTAAATACCCAGCTGCATCTGTTCCAGAAAAAGTGCAGCTTCCGGCTCATCGAAAGCTGACCGGTTCAGATATCGAAACCACGGAAGACACGGAATTGGCTGGTATCACCCTAGAAGAAAAATAAACAGCCCCCGTGTTCGTTCTATAGGTAGTAGCAGCGTAGGTTTTTATATTATATTCTAACATTTTCTTAGGCTTGTTTTGCAAACTTTTCACTGTTCTTGTATTCTGCCTGAAGATTCTCAAAGTACGTCGATACACGCATAACCACAGTCCAGGTAATCGCTTGACCAGGAGCAAGACGAGTAAGACGAGGAATAAGGCCCTTCCAGAGAGCGCCAACACCTTCCTCTTTAGCAATCAGTTGAGCTGCTTGCATCCATCCCGTGTACTTGACCTTGACGCCTGCTCCGTACTCTTGAGCCATCATACGAGTCTTAATTACATCCACAGGGCAATTGAAGCAAGGTCCTACAGCGCCTGCCAAAAGACCATTCAAAAGAGTTTTCCATACAGCCAGAACCTTGCCATCCCCTTGTTCCTTGCCCCAAAGAGCCTTATTCAGAATAGCCATAGACATAAAGTTGAACGCTTGGTTTGAACCTTGACGGATGACTGTTGGCATATTACCACTCCACATTCGGCGAACACCTTCTTCGCGGATCACCTTAACAACAACATCGATTGGTCCCTTGTATTTTGGTTCTACACCAGCAACGTTGACCTGCTTCTGCAAGCGAGTCTTGATTACTTCAAACGGAGTCACAATCATGCACGCTTCCAACGAACCAACCATAAGACCAGCAGTGAAATTCTTACCAGCTGTTGTGTTACCATCTTTGTCTGCGCCCAGAAGTTTTTTGAAGTATTCGAACATCCCGAAACGAAGCGCGTACTTGAGTGTCAAGTGAGTAACAAACGGCGTTAGACCTTTGTAAAGCGCAGCAGCGCCTTCTTCTTTACCAATCGTTTTCAGACAATCAAACATACCTTTGTATTTGCCAGTCTTGTCAAGTTGCAGACGTGTTTTCGCTACATCAAGCGGTTGAAGCAAGCACGCTTCGGACACACCACCAGCCATACCAGCTACAAGTTTGATGTAAGGTGAGATATTGCTCGTCGCAAGTTTCGCTGCAAGCGCATTCTTCACAGGAGAGGCTGCAAATACGCCCTGCTGTTGCTGCTGTCTTCTAACCGGACCAACATTTCCTCCTTTCGATAAATGTGTTTTGTAGATAG
>JACLAD010007043.1_pt1 | contig 22528 bp, 16 predicted proteins | sample 8027901 | NCBI WGS metagenome assembly JACLAD01 (sample SAMN15725071, study PRJNA655200) | protist metagenome | isolation source: fluorescence activated cell sorting (FACS) single amplified genomes of... | place: Spain: Blaines Bay Microbial Observatory, Mediterranean Sea | collected 2016-07-05 | reverse complement strand
TATTATTATTATTATTTGCGAGAATTGATATGAATGTCACATTACAATCGTGTCAAAGAAACAGTACTAACATCATGCTACACTTTCTTCATCCCTTATCGTCTCACCCTCACCATCTTCTTTTTCCTAGTGTCTGCTCTTCTTCTTGCATCTTGCTTATCGAAGTACTTCTTCTCTTCTATTGTAATGGATCTGTTCTTCGGACCAACGCCTCGACTATCATTACCTACTCCTCGTCGCCCTTTTTTGCCATGGCCTACTAGCTTCTGCTGCAATCTGGTCTTATCAGTTTCATTTCCGACACTTTTACGTACTACAAATCGTACAGGAGTACCTTTCAGATCGAAATCTCTTTGGATTTCATTTCGCAAATGTCTTATCAATGTCTGTGGTACTTCTTCGACATTGGTAAATAACAAGAATTCAGGGGGACGACTGGATAACTGTGTGATATATTTCAATTTGATTGCTTTGCCCTTGTGTCTAAACTGTGGTGCTGTCAATATACAATCTTTCAACCATCGATTCAACACCCATGTATTCACTCTCTTACTCCACGCATCATGTACTTCGATAGCCGCTGTCAATATCTTATCAATATTGTCTTGATAAAGAGCACTGCAGGGTATGACAGGCACATGTCCGAAGTCACGCAAATAGGTGTTGACGTGCTCTTGCACCATAGACCGGTACATTTCGTGAGTCACAGCCATATCATTTCCAGTACTATCAGAACCATTATTCAGTAGATCTAACTTATTTGCGACCACCACCAATGAACGTCCCTCTTCTAGACACTTTCTGGCCAATTGCAAATCTATATTCCTAAAATTACCCTGTGCTGACTCTACTACCAGTAATATCACCTGCGCATATTTGAGACTTGCCAAAGCATTTACCAAAGCTAATTCCTGCACTTGATGACTAAACTGAGATGGATCCTCTTCTGGATTCACTTGATGCACTCCTGGTAGAAGCTTACCCTTCTCATCATACAAATCCAAACCCGTTTTATTGTACTCGTCATCTAGACGGTGTTGTCTTTTTGATTCCAGATGTTTCTTGATGACTTTCACATGTGTCAATCCTGCTGTATCCACTAACTTGAAATTGCGATCGAATTGTTTCCATTCGACTTCGATACTATCCCGAGTAAGGCCCGCAATGGGCCCTACCATACATCGCTCATCTCCTAATATGCTATTCATGATGGTACTTTTGCCTACATTGGGTTTCCCCATAATAGCTAGTTGGATAGTCTTCGAAGATAGAGGTACTCCTTTCAAGGACTTATGATTCTCGTTATCCTCTACATCATTATTGGCATAATAAGAATCAGTATATACATGTTTCACTTTATATTCTTCTTCATCGTCTGTACTCAGGAAACAGTGTCTCTCTTGTGCATGTTTTACCATAATACTAGCTAGATCTGCCATTCCATCTCCATGCACAGCACTTACGAGAAAAGGATCCCCTAGTCCTAAACGAGAACCTTCTGCAAATGTATCCAAGACGCTTTCACTTAGATGATTGCCTTCTGCCTTGTTCGCCAATAGAATAATCTCCATATGATCTTTCTTACTGACAGTAGAAGAGCGCTTACGCAACCACTGTGCGAAATGTCGATCGAGTTCCGTGACTCCAGATTTGGCATCGATCATGAAAAACACTAAATCTGCATCCAATATGGCCCGTTCAACTTGTTCTTTAATATTGTGAGTCACACTGCCACGATCATCCAAACCACCAGTATCTGTTAATTGGAAGGGTAAGTTTGCCAAATAGCCTACTCCTTGGCGACGATCACGTGTCGTGCCTGGTACATTCGAGACAATGGCTTTGTTCGAGCCGACGAAGCGATTAAAGAGGGTCGATTTGCCTGTATTCGGACGACCTACCAACACAACATTCAAATAACGGGAGGCAGATGTTTCAGCAGTGCACATTGTGCGTGGGCAATGCTGGAACAGGCCTACTAAGCGATTTCTGCCACGAAGTAACATTGGATTGCGATCAACGTCTCTGCACCGAAAGTCTTGAAAGGTGACTGAGTCTCTGAGTCTCTATAAACCAACCGAAATTGTATAGAAAGCTGAAACTTAGGGCGAGTAGATATTAAGGAGCGTCTGAAATTCCCATCAAGAAGCACCACTTGTTATATGTACTGGAAACCATCCAAAGCGCAAAGGTCGAGTCGAAAGGTGAAAGGTGGGAGTGCCACACTTTAAAGGCCTGGTCGGAGAGAGAAATCTAACCGATGGCAAAAAATCTTTAAGTAAGTGTGGATATCTCTCCTAGTGTGTACATTATTTAGAAAATAAAAACAATGAGTGAAAACATATCACCTCAGTTGAGCCCTGGACGCTCAATAAAACCCTCGAAAGTCTCTATGAGTCCCAAGAAAGGAAACACTTCGACTTTGATATCATCTATGTTACGAGATAGCAATCTGTCGAGTGCTGGCAAGAATAAGAACAAGTCTGTGTCCAAATCTGCAACTCCTCATTCGCTTATGAAGAGCACTGTGAATGACGCATCTCATATCATCACGATAGCCAGTAGTGACTTGTCCTTGAAATCTACGATCACTAAAAGTTTAGATTGTGACATTATTGTCAAGATGAAAGTAGGCGGCGATTTACGTACAATGAATATCAAGTCAAGCAAAGTAGAGACCAAAATGGACAACACCCAGACCGTTTTCAATGTGGATGGATCTACTATGTTCTTACCTGTCAAAGGTAAATACCAAGATATCCAAATCGAAATCGTTTCATTGAAAGATGATCAAGTGATTGCTAAGGGAACCAAACCCATCAATGTAGATCATTACTATTTGAATGGAACCAATGATAGCAAATCCAAATGGGATACTATTATTTTGAGAAGCAATGTAGTAACTGATAACAAAAGTATTAATTTGATGGAAGTGTCTGGAGAAATCGCTTTATGTATAGACATAAAAGCAGAAGCTTTCTGGTCCGATAGTGAAAGTGATGGTGGAACTACTGCTACTAATAGTGCACAAACTACTCCAGGAAGTGTATTGAGCCAAGTGTTGCAAAACATTATGCCAGAATCGTCTAATAAAAACGTTAAAAGTGAACAAAAAGTCACTTTTGCTGAAAATGGGGGTGCATCAATGTCTACACAGTCAACTCCACAAACTGTAGCTTATGGAACTCCTGCTAGTCAAGCTCCTACATTGAAGAGTGTTCTTAAATCGCAACAACATCCTTGTATCTCAAGTAACAGTAGTACTTTATCAAGTATGGAGAAGAAGAAGAAGAAAGATGAACTCAAAGCTAGAGCTAAAGTTGCTGTACCCATCATCTCCAAGGTAGAAGCTGCCATGTCTAAGGCAGAAGAGGTGAAAGACAGTACAGTTAGTACAGTCAGTAATATGGAGAATGTAGTCATCAAGGAGATAGAAGAAACTAGTGCTGCTTCGTTGTCAACAGACTCGAGTATGAACAAACAGATCTTGATGTTAGTCTTTTTATTTCTTGGTCTCTTTATCTCTGCTTTTGTAGAAAAGCAATTGTTTTCGACCGAAGTGAAGAGTGCTCCTTTGAAATTTTCGAGCGAATTGCAATCTAAAAAGTTTACCATGTTGGTTGATAATCGCGATAATGCTTGTATTTCCTGGAAATATGGTTTATTTGGTGGTCATGCTCGTTTTGCACAATGTGGTGCCCAAAATAATATCAACTTCGAGACACATTTGAAAAGCATGTGGTTCTTGGAAAATCATACACAGCATAGCGAACTCTTACAACTAGTACATAAGTCAGGAAAATGCTTGTGTTCTCGTGAGTCCAAAAACCCTTTCATATCCAATAAGAAGCTAGCATTGCAAGACTGCAATAGTTGCAATGATGGTTGGTCATTGAATGCAGATACTCAAGCATTGCAGACTTCCTCTGTACATAAGCAGCAAAAAGCTGTCTGTTTAAACAGAGCAGGTAATGATAAAGCATTCTTGAGCGATTGTGACCATAGCAGCAAAATCACTGCTATTGCCGAAGCACAAGATGGAGATTTTAATACTTTCAGTTCCTACAATAGCTTTTAAGTATGACATACATCAGCGATCATAATAGCATCTATTGGAGATGCATGTAAACAGACTGTACTATATACTTCAGATAGAGAAGAGAGACGAAGAGGCAATGGGAAATCGTATCCCTGCAGCAAATTGTAAATAATCAAAAATAACAAAACTTGAATTACTTAGTTAGTTGCTACACTACACGAAGAGCCACTCGTAACTACTCACTTGGTGACTTCTATCTGATTTGCTCAATCTTCATTTGTTTATATACTATTTGCAGTACCTTCAGTATCTTCAGTATCATCAGTATCTTGTTACCATATGTACTCTCTTTCTTTTTTTTTAAACTACTCACATTGTTCAGTTCTCTAGTGAAGACTGGTCATCATGCTTGGGGACAACTGTGCTGTCATAGTCATACCCGTATTAGCTGAACTAGAGCGAGGACTTAACAGTGCCAAAACTTCATCCAATGTCATACTGTTTTCTACATTGAATGCAATAGGAGACAGCATTGACAAATCCACACCGTCAGCATCCAGTAGACCAAAGGCATCGAATGAAGGAGAACAGTGGACAAAAGCAGCCCAATCAGCATCATTCGATTCCTGCTGCTGCTGCTGCTGCTGCTGCTGCTGTTGCTGTTGTTGTTGTTGCTGCTGCTGCTGCTGCTGCTGCTGCTGCTGTTGCTGCTGAGTACATTGCTGTCTAATGAGGCACAAGTCATCTAAAACAAAGTCTTCCAGTGACAACCCTCCACCTTCTGCAACTAGTGAAGTTCTAGGAGAATGATGACTAGACATCATTGCTCGTTTTGGCTTCTTGATGGACTTGTTCGAGTTACCTTCATAAGGTCTCTTCTCACTTTCCGTGGATAAGAAAGAGGACTCCACAGGACTCACAGTAGGGGGAACAAAGCAGTTCGTTTTCTGTGGGAAGTCTCTAATGATGCGATGGATGATATCGTTAACAATAGCAGCGATATCAGAAGCTAACGAATTCTCTTGATTCACCATGCATAGGTCTAGTACCTTCTTGTTGAATCTCTCACTCGCAAGGGCCTTCTTTTTGTCTCTGGATACCACAGAAACAGAGCCAGGACTCTTGATATTATCCACCTCCTTATCACTACTATAAGGGGAAACAGCAGATACGGGAGCAGAAGCTCGGATCTTCTCACTGACTTCATCGGGAGTTATTTTCTTCATACCTTCCGACTTGTAGGTCAGACTCATCAACAATTGCTGCAACGTTTGACGACTGGAATACTCATTGAAGTCATCTACAGAGATTTGTGCAACACTGTGGATGTCTGTAACAGTAGGTTCTCTCCCTAAATGCATTTGCAAGGACTGAATAAACACATTCCATACAGCAATCTGCAAATACAAAAACTGGTTGAAAGAGCGTTTGGAGGAGAAAGCAGGGCCTTCGACATCCATAATTTCATCAAGAAGCTTGAAAGAATTTCTCTCATCTTGGTTTTCCACCATAAAATTGATGGGATCCAACAGAAAGAGAGCAAACCAACGCTCCTTCGGACCTTCCACCATCTTCTCGCGTTTGATCTGCTTAATCTGCTCCTTGCTTACCGTCTTCATTCTCAGTGCTCTTGGATCTTGTCCAGATTCAAAAAAAAACTTCTTGGAACATGTTAGAAAGGTTTGTTCGCAAAACGAAATGTACGTCTTCTTTATGTCGGTAAAGGACATATCTATATGGATTCTTTCCATTGTAATTTTATTTACAAGAGAAGCTTGCTGAAAATATGTCGCAGAAGTGATTTGTTCGGGTCGGCACACTTGCTGAACAAGCTCTGGGTTGAAATGAAAAAAACTTGCCGCGTGTCGGTGACGCTCTAGTGCCTTGTTACAGAGCACTGAATTACTGAAGCTCTATCAGTGCTGATCCAGACGGTGTGGTAGGACCCGAGGTACGCTATGCAGGAAGCTGTGAACCGATGGGCGAAGCGTCGCTTATTGCCTCGCGAAGTAGCGGGAGAGAAACAGGATGTCCTTAGGGAGAGCATGTGTGCTACTTGTTCCAGGCCCTGGGTAAGCAGTTCGAGTCTGTGCGAGGTGTGTGCGATGATGCTTCTTGGGTCATGCAGCAGTTCACTGAAATGCTTCACGTGCCTCGGTATACTTTGATCAAGACGTGTCCTCTAGGAGATAATGCGAACTTTGACTTTCATCCGCTGATCTATGAGGAGAAGGTGTACTCTGAATATAATGACGATATTCGAGTGACGAATTGCAACGATGATAGTTGGATTACTACTCTCAGAGGGCATACTAATGATGTATGGTGTCTCATCATTGAGGATGGCAAGCTATACTCTGGTAGTGCTGATAAGACAATCAAGATCTGGAACTGTAGTACTGATACTCTCATCAAGACTCTTACAGGACATACTAGTGATGTAGCATGTCTCACTATCAACGATGGCAAGCTGTACTCTGGTAGTGGGGATAGTAGCGTCAGGGTGTGGAACTGCAGCAATCATGAGCTCATCACTACTCTAGGTGTACCAGAGGAGCATGACGAGGAGGGTGAGTATGAGGGACTGAGTTTCTGACCCCGACTCCGTTCCAGAGGTTGTACTAACTGTCAGTCCTCTTTCTCTAGATTCTAGATGTGCCGGGGGCGACGAGCAGAGGGCGATCGACCGGTATAATATGGTGGTCATATCTTGCTATCGTTACATGTACTAGCTTACAGAAACTACTGAATAATGTCATATTGGTTATTTGGTCTAATTCTCTTTGATCTTACTGTCATCTTTTCTCTATCATCTTTTCTCTATCATCTTCATCTTTCATATGAATAGCTACATTCGGCTACATTCCTGTTAATATATTCATAGTTTCCTTCTCTTCTTTTCTCTTCTCTTTTCGTGCCGTTGTTTATGCATTCATTAAGCGCTATTGTTCTCCATTGCCATGAGTAGATTAGCAGATTTCATTCCAACAAACAGTGCTGGAATGAATAAACATGTACATGCGGGTATACTCATGATGGTTATAGCAGGTGCTGGACATATACCTGCCAATCCCCATCCTGCACCAAAACAGACTGCTCCTATAATCAATTTGGCATCAATCACACCATTTGCTACATCTTTCGCAGAATTACTTTCTTTCAAACTAGCTACACTTTCGCCCGTTTTTAATGTTTCTTCCCCTCCTTCCAACTCATTGAATTCTCCTTCTTTTCCACCTTCGTTGTTGTTATCTTCTGTGGCTACCAGAGTATTTGCCACCCCTTCACTTCCTGCAGCAGCTTCTTCGTTTGATATCACAACTTCTCTCGAATTTCTTTTTGAGAAATATTGATACCAATATACACTTCCAAATGTCATGACGGAGAATCCTAGAACAAACATCAAAGATGGATTCCAATCATCATTGAAAGTAAGGAAGTTCAGTACAACCCCATTATCAATCATGCCACCAAGACAAAGACCAATACCGAAAGTAGCCCCTATAGCATATAGACTGATCAATTCGATCAATGGTTGATTATTATCAGAATTTACTTGCAATATATGGAATAGCTCTTTCAAAACAGCTATACCAATGAAGGCAAAGATCGTCCAACCTAAATATGGATTTGCCCTCAACCACATATACTCAGAATTTTGGTCCATATTGAATTCGTAGGTTTGATCATAATGTGTCAAGTTGGCTACTAATACTGCAGTAGACAGGAACACTCCTACTGAGACAAAGGAACGTACACGCAATCTTGCTAGTCCACAAATGCCATGACCACTAGTACATCCATTTCCTAAACGAGTACCAAATCCAACAAGTAATCCAGCAACGACGAAAAAGTAGTATGGTACTTCATACAAGGTTAACCCATCTTGAGCAATATAGTAGATGTAACTCATTTGAAACAATCCGCCCAAGAATGCGATATGCCATGCTTGTGCTTCTTTGCCAAACACTTTGTCAACGATGCCAGAAGCTCCAGTAACGCGATTGTAATACGTGTAATGAAACGCGGTTGCGAGACCCAGTAGTATACCGCCAGCACTAGCCATAAGGCCTTCTTTCAGAGAGTAACCAATTGCCATTGTACTTCTCGTTATTCGTCAAACTAAAAAAGGAATAAATTCAACTGTTCGAGATTTAAGGTGCAGGTCTGTGCTCACGTTTGTGAAAAGACCTCTTTGTTTACCACAACAAATAACAAACAAACTAACTGTGCAAGCCACTAATGGGTGTCCGACCCGGTCGAGTCGCCCTGCTTTCATCGAAAATCCAAATTAAGATTCGAGTTTCCGACACTATGAACATCGAGACATTGATCCTTGGCTCAGTGGGAGTTGATGCCGCGAAAAAAAGTCAATCAGGCGAACCTAATCTGCTCACGGATGCTCCCAAGACTCTGACAACGGGCATTTCTACCAGCGAACTAACTCAATATTTAGACTTGTCTAAGACGCTGAAAGAAAGCGATCTGAAAGGTCTGAATAGTTTATTGGATGCCAAGACATATCTGATTGGGAATGTTTTCAGTTTGGCTGACGCTGCAGTCTACATTGCTGTGGCTTCGAAGCCTGAAATGTCTATCACTGCCTATCCATCGCTTTTGAGATACGTATTGCACATTCAAACATTGGTCAAGCGACAATCGGGCATCAAATTGGTCTCCTATACTTGTCCTCCTACTCTTATACCTGTCATTGCTGCAGCTGCTGCAAAGCCATCAGCAGATAAAGGTGATAAAGGAGCTGATAACAAGAAGGATGGCAAGGAAAGTAAAGACAAGAAGAAAGAGGACAAAAAGCCTGCTACTGCTCCTGTTGCAGAAGCAAAGCCTGCGGAGATTGATCCTTCCAAGCTAGATATTCGTGTGGGTGAGGTAGTTAAATGCTGGAATCATGAAGATTCGGAGAAATTGTTATGTGAGCAAGTGGATTGTGGAGAAGAGAGTGGTCCACGTAACATTGCATCGGGTATTCGAGCTCATTATAGTGCCGAGGAGTTTGTTGGCAAACGAGTCATGGTATTGGCGAATTTAAAAGAAAGGGCAATTGCTGGTTTCAAGAGTCAAGGAATGGTTCTGTGTGCATGCAATGAGGACCACAGCGTTGTCAAGATTATTGAACCACCAGCCAATGCCAAAAAGGGAGACAAAGTGGAGTTTGAAGGATTCACGGGAGAGCCTGCCACACCTAGTCAGATTGGCAAAAAGAAGATATTGGAGGGACTCTTTCCTTTTCTAAAGACAGATGATAAAGGAGTGGCCTACTGTGATAAAACACCTTTCAAAGTGAACGGAGGATTCGTTACAAGTCAACTAAAGGGAGGTGCTATCAGTTAGATTTTTTTTTCTCTTTTAATATGATTAATTAAAGACCTGTGAATTATATACAGCATCTATCCTTCCATTTATTCCTCCTCTTCGATTTTCTCAACAACCAGCTCATATTTATCTATCTCAGCATAAGCTTCTCTGATTCTCTGCAACTTTTGCTTCTCTTCCTCAGTGAACTCACGGATCTTGAGTTTCTCTATAGAGCGATAATTCTGTTTCTTTTGTACCTTTCGAGCATGTTGCTCATCTACGTGTTCATTGATCGTCAACAAAGGATCGCGTCCCAGAGTCTTGCGTTTTCCTCTTTTCTGTGTCTCCTTCTTAGTCTTTTTTACCCCCTTTCCTTTGAAAGACGAGTCCTCATCTGCAAGTGTCGCATCTGGTGAATCATTTGCATCTTCATCCATCTCCTTGTCAATGTCGAACTCATAGTTGAATGGATTATCATTCTCAGAAGCGATATTTGTGCGAGGATCAGGTAATGGCAAGTCAACTTCCACTCCATCACTGCCCAAACTCGAACTCAGAGAACTGATGTCGTCATCTGCATCATTGTATATGGGTTTGGAGACCTTCAAGCGTGAACTACGACGCATCGACTATATGATTAATGATAGCGCAGGCCCTACCTGACTACCTTTTAACCACGGAAATGAAATCTTACTGAAAGAATGCGGGCTTCACTCTCTGCTACCACACAATTCAAATTGAATGATAGTCCACAGGATGACCTCTTGTCCGCAAGTTTTCTTTTTTTCTTCTCCGCTTTTGCTCGCTGTGCCGCTCGACCCTGTCAAGAAGTGACGTAGCGTGTGTTTGAGTAGTTGAGATTTCGCATCAACTAGCGGCAAACAGCTTGTTGTTGTCCCCTGTGTTACTCTCTTATCACTTAAGGGAATATGAAGATCACAGTGGCATTTTTGGTCGCTATCTCATTATGTGTCCAGAGCTTTCGGCGATTCCCTACTCCGACTTCTGGGAGGACAATTGTCACCAGTTCTTCGGCTTTGATGTCGTCTCCGGGCACACCACCTGGCGATGATAGCATTTCTATGTTTGGTGGTAGTGATGGCAGATCAGATAAGCCTAGCGTCAGCAGCAGCGACAGCAAACCCAGTTCTATGCAGATGAAGATTATGGCCTTGAAAGCAGAAGCAGCCAAATTACGTGCAGAAGCAGCAGAATTCGAAAGTGTGGCTGCTCAAGAACGTGCAGAAGCCATAGCGGAAGTGTTTCGTAGTTTCGATACCAACAACGACGGGGAAATCAGTTTGGAAGAGTTCAAGAATGGCCTTCGGGAATATCTTGTAGATAGTAAAGTCGATTATACCGATCAACAATTAGCCCGTGTGTTGCGCGCTTTTGATGACAGTGGAGATGGAGCTCTACAGTTAGAAGAATTTAAAGGGATTGATGCGTTTATGAAGAAACTTGATGAATTAGTCGTAGAGGAAAAAGATCAAGCTATACAGGCACAGTTTGAAGCACGAGAAGCTGCCGAGCAGGCGAAATTGGAACAAGCCAAAATAGACGCATTAGCAGATATTCTGAATGATGCGCCTGCTTCAGGATCAGACAAAATAGTGTCACTTATTCCTTACTTGTTTCCGTTAGTGGACAGTATCCAATACGGCATTTACATGTTCTCAAAGGAAGAAGGTAATCCTATTGTCTCCTTTGTAGTAACCATCTATGCCATTTATCAAGCCATCCCATTCAGTGGTCTATTTGCCTTCTTTGCGTTGTCATTTTTGTCGGGGAATATGCGCTTGAACAGATTGATTCGATTCAATATGCAACAAGCTATCTTAATTGATATTGCTCTCATTATACCGGGTTTAGTGGGAGGTTTGGCAACCTATTGTCTGCCTACATTCCTCAATATTCCCATCACACAAGAGATGATCGCCACTTCTTCCACATTGACATTTCTGCTCTGTAGTGCTATGATCATTTATAGTATGATCTCTAGTTTGTTAGGAATAGCTCCAGACAAAATCCCCTTCATTAGCGATCGTGTCCAGCAACGAGTTCCTACCATCGATATGTTCGATAAGGATGGTATGTTTATAGGCAAAGATGGCCAAGATGACAATAATAAGAAAGAGAAGGATAAGGAGGATAAAGGTGAAGACTAATGATACATATTGTTCAATACTGTTGTTTTGTATTCAAAGTTATATTAAGATCATTCGTTACACAAGCACAGCCCATACAGATTCTTCATCTATTTCTATATATCTAAGCCAAGAATTTTGATGCTTTTCCAGCCATATCTATTCCTACATCCGCCTCACCTGTAGTATCCGACTTCATTTTTTCAAAGTCACTGAAATCCCCCTCAAAGGCATCCCCAGTTCCATCAGTCGCGTTCGTTTCCATACCAGCCTTTATACGCCCTTCTTTTGCTAATTTCCATATCAATGTCTTAGGTGTGACTGTTTTATTGGTAACTGCTTGTTTGTAAACAGCCAATATTTCCAACGGTTTTTTGTCACATTTTTTGGTAAGACCCGATAAATGATAAGCATGATGCGTCTGTGGTTGATCAATCAAATTGAGCTTGAAGTCATAGAAAGCAGCACGATAATAAGTATGCAATGTCCCCATTACACTTCCAGTCATATTGATGTGCTCATTTAATTCTCCTTGTCTTAAAGCAACTAATGCTAATTTGGTGAAGTTAATTGATACACACATAAAGGGCCAGGACAAGTCCTTATCACTGCCATTATCGATATGTTCTTTCGTCAAAATGGACAAATAATGCAAATCTTTGCTTTCATCACCGTAATATTCACAATAATGCAGTGCTTGTAATAGTGCCAACATCTTCATTGCCCTATTGACATCAGTCGCAGGATCTAGCCCCTGGAACCCAACTAGGTCCCAATGAGGTCCAGTCTTGGGTAAATGAGCTTTGCCATTATAAACACCTTTCGCTTTGTTGATTTGGCGATTGTGCAGTACTAAATGGTGGAAAATAGTCTGAAGTAGCTGGAAATGTATATCATTCTCGTGATCGTAATTCAAATGAGCCAAAAGAAAAGGGAAATGCAAGCTACTCTCACCATCACCTTCAAGTTGGGCATGTTGCAATGCAGTAATTTTGCGAGTTTCTTTTAAGCCTAATATACTCATCATGGTCTTTTTCACCTCACGAGGCTCAAATGGAGTAATAATGCCGTTGTACGCAGACAAGTCTGTCCGTTTCAAGAGAGACAAAGCTTCAGTGTAAGCAAGACATGCAAAAGGTTGGGATTCCTGCAATTTTTCAGCTTCTACTTGTTGTACCCTCTCTTCCAAATCAGCCAAGGTCTGCACATCCACTGCATTCCATTCATCTTGCATAGCTTTGGCCGTCGGATCTGCTTCACTTCGATGACTATCAATGATGGAAGAGAATCCACCCACGATCTCATTCTGGATATTTGTATTACCGTCATCCCCTTGCTCTTCCTCTTCCTCCTCATCTTCATCACCTTCCACAATGGTCACAGCATTCATATCCTTGCGACTCAGAGGCACAATTTCAACTGTTAAATCGTCCTTCTTCTGACCCTTATTATTACTCTTGGAATTCTTGGCCTTTTGCATAAGATCCACGTTCTTGGTTACACTATTGAAGTCTTCCTGGCTCTCCAACTCTAACTTCACCAATGCATCTCCACCTCCTGATCCATACATCTGAGAAACGGTATCGAAGGCATTCATAATGGTTTCTTGATTGGTTTTTACATCATCAATCCCATTCTTCTTACTAGCTGAATTGTTTTCCTTTTCTTTACCCATGTTTTTCGCATCTTCCTGTTGCTTCAGTAAGTCAGCATTCTGTTTCTCAATATCATCCACATCAGCTTGAATAGATGCCAATATGTCCTCTTCTGATTGTGTATTACCTTTGCTTGCCTTTGCCACAGATTCCTTGATAGACAATTGAGAAGGAGAACTCTTGGTATTAATATCACTATTAGGAGCGATATTTTCGAGAGGTAAATTGAATTCGTCATCCTCTTCCTCTTGAGACAAGGATATTCTTTTGACTTTATCGTTCAGATCTACGTCTACTTTCAAATCCAAGTCCAAGTCGTCATCTACAGAGGGCAAGGTATACGAGGTATCATTAGTTTGTTTGTTATACGGCTTGTAAGATATGCCAAACATGTCCGGCTCATCACTTATATCCACACCTGTTTCTTCCTCTTTCTTGTTCGAAGCTTCCATTGTTGTTGGTGGACATGGTGGTTTAGGAGGAGTGAGTACAACACTTGTCTGTTCTCCAGATTCGACCTTGGCCACAGATTTCGCCATCAAGTCGATCAAACGAGACGAAGGAGGAGGAACATGCAAATCATTCGCTGCCGATTTGTTGCTACTGGCATTGCTTTGAATGGTTTGGTGGGCGCCGAAGACTTCCAGCTCTTCTTCGTCATCGTCCAATATAAGGCGAGAGGGCAATGAGCCGCTGTGCGTAGTATTGGAGGCATCGACAGAATCATCCGAGTCACTCGAGGAATCACTATCCACGTAGTTCATAGAACCACTGACAGAAACTTTGCTAGACATCTTGAAAGAGGAGAAATTTCGAAATGAACGATTTATTTCGTCTTCCTGAATCGAATCCTTCAATGACTATTCTTCCCAACGACACAGTACCAAGATAGACTATCTTCCGCTAGAGGTAGCGCTACTTATGTTTATATTGAGCTAACTGGCGCTGTGACCAGTTTTAAGTTTTTTTTTACAGGATGGTCCGTGGTTAGAAATTTACATGAGGAATCCGGTAGGATACCCATTACTCTTGTCAGCCGTTCAACACTATTATACAGTAAAAACAATTAAATACAAATTATCATACTATTCACAGTCTCTTTCGACTCCATTTAGAAGGAGCTAGAAGCACTCATACTCGCTTCTCTTAAAAAGTCGAGAATGGTGCGACTCACTTCATTCGCCTGTTGCAGCACATTTTTCTTCAATCCTTGCCTCACGTCACTTAAAGCATCCTCAAACCCTTCTGGAGGCCCTGGTATGAATGTCTGACTTAAGGGTGTTAGATGTGTACCACTCAATACACGCAAATCTACCTCCAAATTCACCATTGGTCGTTTCATCCGTAATATAGTATTTGCTTCCCTCAACGTTGACTCTATTTCAATAGATTCATCCAAAGTATCATCCTCAAACTTGAGTAACAACGTGGACCTCGCCCTGTACATCCTTCTAAGACTTTCTTTGGTATCTTGTGGACTGGGGTCGAATTCTCTGCTACCATCTGCAATTGATTGTAGCAAGGCAGGTAATTGATCAACGATCTCCAATCCTTGATTAACCAAGGGCACTAGCTCATTATCTACGAATTTGGGTGCAAACATACTCTTTGCATACGTCCTTAGAGAGCTATCAAACAGCTGTCTCCCGCTATTGGCAACACTTCTGATCTGTTTCATCTGCGAATTTTCATTTGAGGTGAGAAATTCTGAGATTGGCACAATCATTTCCTCAAAACCAGGTATGGCGTCCTTGGCAGGTCTATTATTGAACGAAATCAAGATGTTCGCAGCTCGTGGAGCATTGGGGAACAAAGACGTGATCAATGTTTGTAACAAAGCACCACACGAATGACCTATCCCGATGACAGGAATAGCACCATACTCTCTCGCTAAATCTACAGCTACGTTATCAAACTTAGTCAGAATAGAATCACAGATCTCTAAATAGTCGAAATCGAGTCGATAGGGTGTTGCAACCACGACATAACCTGCATTCACGAGGCTTTCGAGTAAGTAACGATATGTAAGATGAGGAGCAGCACCGACAAATGCTCCGCCGAGGAAATGTACGACACCTAGAGGCCGGTCAATATTCAAAGACACTAGATCAGGTTTCAGCAAGAAGTTGCCCTCTTTCTCAATCCAAGCACCCATTAGACCTACGGTGTTGGTATCCATGAACGGTAAAGGTAGTTTCGACTCTTGTTCTTGCGGCTGCTGAGGTGGGGACTGAGTTGTTCCACTAACATATCCAGATCCAGACGTATTTGCAGTAGCTGAAGCAGATGTTACATTGCCTTCAGTACTCTTATTGTCATCTCTATTCTTCGCATCGCCATCACGTGCCACTTCAAGTCTACGAGAAGTGGAGCTACTGCGTTGATCTTTACTCAAAGAAGGACGCGCCATCTCTCGCATGTCCTCTCTGCGAGCCTGCTCAGAAAGCACACGGCTCTCCACTCTACTCAATTTCTCCATCAGAAACTGCTCACCAGCGCCACTCAACAGTTGCTGTTCAGCTTTGCTCCACAGGTTCTCTGCACCGTCAGAAGAACTCGGAATGCTCGAATCGCTCGAAGCGGACCATAAACGACATTGGAGCCGAAATTTGAACGCTGAGAGGTCCAATGAGAAACAAATTCCTCGCTTCAGCATAGAGAGAGCCAACAATAATATACACACGAACATTTCTTGTCGATTTGTCATTTTGTTTTTACAGGCGGGTCGGGATTAAAAAATTTACAACGGGAATCCGGAGGGAGACCCTATAAAAGCCGAAAAAAAAAGCCGAACGACGTTAACCGCAGTTCAAATCATCCAACGAGAAGACCATGGTTCTGACCCTCTCATGCCTTCTTTTATTCATTATATGTGGATTTGTGAATGCTGAGAACGTGGTTGATGTTGCGAACGACTCCGATTTCAAGTTAGCCTCATTGAAGGACTTGCCCGACTTCGCTAGAGGCCGCATTGAACTGCCTGCAGACGACAGTGTGCTTGACCACGAAATAATCCAATGGTGGTATTACACGGGCTTTTTAGACGCTGGTGACAAGATGTATGGTTTTGAAGTATGTTTCTTTCTCGGTGAGCCTACTCATCCTCAAGTGGTACATACTGCCATCACAGATGTGGCTAACAACAAGTTCACTTTCGACAGTGTGACAGAAGTATTTAGCAAACCCCAAGTGATTGAAAATCGGTTCAACTTCACAGCTGGTTCTACAATAAATAGCAACTTTGTGACGGCCAATGGGGGAGATGGAAATGATGCATTGACAGCACAAATTGGAGGGCCTGGAGGATATACGCTGGATCTGAAACTTACAAGCACCAAACCACCAGCTATTCATTACGATGGTCACGCCTACAAGTATCCCAGAGAAGCTGGCGGAGGGTACACTTTCTATTATAGCAGGACAAGTCTATCCGTGACTGGCACACTCACTCTACCCAACAATGCTAGTCCTATTACAGTCACAGGTACATCATGGTTTGATCGCCAATTTGGTAATTTGATTCGCGTGTCTCTGAAAGGTGGTTGGCAATGGTTTGCCATCAGCCTGGATGATGATACGCAAATAATGTTATTCTTCACAGCAGATGTCAATGCGGACACAGACCCTGACCGTGAAATCGGCTCAATGACTGATAGTTCAGGTAAGACCATTCCCCTGCACATCAAAGATGCAAGTCTGAAAGTACTCGATACTTGGACGTCACCACGATCTGGATGCACTTTCCCAAGTGGATGGGAGGTTACAATCCAAGGGAAAGTATACACTGTGCAACCCCTAGTTAAGGATCAAGAACTTGGACCCACTACTGATGAACAGCAACCATGGGTGACTCCTATATACTGGGAAGGTGCAAGTGCAGTGACGGGTGATACAGAGGGCAAGGCATATGTAGAACTGAATGGCTTCTGCCCTCGTTAAGACTAGAACAATTATGACAATATTACAAATAGTACTTTTTATATTGTATTAATGTAATGCAATAGTAGTGAAAAGATTACCATCATCATTTGATGCCATCACCATGACATGATGATACGCCATCTATCATACATGCTTTCCTTCTGTAATCCCTTTTAGCACTTATCGCCCATGTAATCATTTCTGACTTTTCTCTGTAAATGATACATCGACGAGATTCCGAGCACTAAGTTGACAGAAGCCAAGTTGTAGTTAATGGGTGTGATAACCATGGAGTACCGTGTCCAGATGAGACCGGTGAGACTGAGGGCAATCTGATTGGCCATGCTCATCTTATTTGTGTCTTTCTTCAAATCTACGAGGTTATTTGCTGAAAGGCCCCACTTAGTAGCAGGTGCCCAGAAAAAGACAGTTAAAGGGCCGACAGGGCTGGCACCCATCTTTTGCACAAAAGAAGGCATAGAAGGTTGTGTCATCTTTGCGACGATTCGACCACTACTTGCAATCAAGGCACCAAGACCAACACCAAGCCCAGCGCATTTCATCAACATGGCTTGTACTTCAGCCTTACTCTCTTCACTCAAAGACATTTTGTATTCGGCTGCTCTTCGCATTTGATTTGCCTGTGCAGTGATATTAAACAAATGACAAGCCATACCCAAAGGGTTGCGTGGAATGACTGCATAGAAAAAGCGCAAAAATGTTGCTGAATATGCCATCATCGTGGCAGTCATGGGAATATCAATCGTATCTGCAGGATTGAATGTAGCATCGTACACAGCAGCACCAACTAAGCCCCAGTTCGCCACTGGACCCCAGAAATGAGTCGTCTTCCAACCGTGCTCAGGATGGCTCAAATTAGCTCTCAAGGCTCTAATCATATTCGCCATCTTGTTCAGTAATGTTCACTTATTGCAATAATTGTGAAGATTTCTCAACTGAATCTCTCCCCTCTTCCAAAACGACCTTTCCTGAAGTTCAAGGCATGGCACCGTGATTTCCCCACCCGAACAATATACAATGACACTTCCAATCGCGATTTTTAAAGATTTACGAGAGTTGAGGATTTAGGGTTATTTACAGGTCTAACACCAAGTTCTAGGTCGATTTTGAGTCCCAGTGCAAAATATATTGACCATATTGAAAGGTATTGATGTTCTGATCCGCCTCAGTGTCTGTGGAAAGTCTTTACATATCATGATAGTGGATATCTTGTTTGTAGTGGCCATATTGGTGTGTGGTAGCAATTCTACGGAAATGGTGGTCCCAAATATCGTGCATCATACCTATGATTACCAACATCCTTCATATTTCTTGTATTTGAGTATCATGACGGCTCAATTTTACTTGAAACCCACGAAACACTTCATTTGGGTGAATGACGAAGGCCGCTTTCGCCGTGGCCATTGGGAAAGTTGGCAAGCGAATGCCGCGAAAGGTTCTTGGCAAAGTGAGTTTGCCGCACTGCTCGAATCAGGCAAAATCGTCGCCAAATTAATGACTTACCCAACACATCCTCCTGGTAACGAGACTACTTATGTCAATGAAAAAGCCCATAGAAGTGACTTCTTGAGGTTTATCGTATTGAAAGAGCATGGAGGGATATATTTGGATACAGATGCTTTTCCAACTCATTCTTTCGATTCATTGAGAGAACATGAATTCACAATGGCCTTTGACAATGTCGTGAATAGCAACAAAAAGGCTATAAATGCGTTACGACTAAACAATGGAGTGATGCTAAGTGCACCAAATAGCCAATTTTTGCAATTATGGGAAAAAGCATACTACAACTTTGATCCATCTTCCTTTGATTATCATAGTAGTGTTGTACCTTTTCATCTAGCTACGGAGTATCCCGATTTGATACACGTAGAAATGAATAGATTGGCTCCTATGAGCTATGGATTACAAACTAGTGAAGCTGCAGCAGCATTGACGTGTGGATTGTACTTGCCTACAACGAAGGCTATTTGGTATCCAACTTTCTCTACATCAGAAAACAAATATATCTTTCCAAACAGTCCTGACCCCAAGCTCTACAACGCGTTTGAACATAAATTGGTATTCCATTTGACCATGTCTCAAGTGAGAGGAGTAGCCATGCTACGAAAGTATCTTGGTGGACCTCAAGATCTAGAGAAAATGCCTTCTTATCTGGGTGCATTATGGAGACGTGCCATAGGCAATGGAATTGATAAATTTGATCACGACGGGATTGAACGCTTGTTTAGTGAGAAGAATACTGTCAAAGCATTAGAGACGTGGACAGAATGCAGGAATATACTGGGAATGAATACTCCTGTGACAGAGAGTAACTTTCTGCGTAACCAACCTCATGATAGGCAGCAATATGTGACCAGAAATCTTCCTTTCAAATGATTATATTCGATTGTAGGTACTATTTTGTTTATTGATTTTGTAGAATGTACTTAGAACTGTAAATGATGTACAATTGGAACCAAATTACACATTCTCTACAATATCTTATCCATCATTATGCACAATATTCATGCTTCGAAATTAAGCTCAACAATCTGCTTATATGCCACCTTCTCTGCCTTCTTATGGACCGGTATTTTCTCCATTAATTGTCGCATACTCATTCCTTTACTACTCATTGTACTAGTAGTGTGCTGTATGTCTTCGATATCATATACGTTCTTGTAACTCTCTGATGACAAGGAGTGCTTGACGGTTGTTAGTAGAGATGCAGATTGAGGAGAAGAGAGAGTTTCCACCAAATGTTCTCTCGATTTGCGCACAAAGTGATCTTGAGATCTAGATAATGCAAGAGTAGGACACTTTGCTTGACTCCTCTTCAATCTGTCCATCTTGATTTCATGACTTCGATCTCGATACTTGCCTACGCAACTATCATTGTATCTCTTGAGACAAGGCCCATTTGTTGGCTGGAAAGGAGGTAGTTGGATGTGAGGCGACTCATAATGATCCTTATTGGTATTCGCTATATCCACCGTTTTGAGAAGAGACTTCTTGATGGTAGGAGGTTGTGCCGGTCGTTTGAAATCTGTGGATTTACCCTTCCTCTGTATCCTATTCAAGAAGTTTTGAGCTTGACCGAGCATATACTCCAAATTTTCATCAGAGAATTCAGCAAAGGGACCTGTGTCTTTCCTCTTCTTCTTTCTTCTTCTCTTCTTCTTCTGTTGAGCCTTCTCTGGCGATATCACGGGACATCTCAGATTGATTCCAGTGAATCCAGTAACTAGTTCATGGACACATTCATCCAGTAAATTGGCTACGTAACTATCGGTAGTGAAATTAACTTTCTCCTCTTCTTCAGATGAACAATCCTCTTCGGATGAACTTTCATCGGCATAAACCTTTACAGGCTTCACTGCACTCTTCTTTCTCTGCTTCTTCGGCTTTTGGAGAGCATAGTGTTTGTCGTACACATCCAACAGCGACATGCCTCGATGCTTAAAGAGGACTTTCTCAACTACAAAGCGACCTTGGTGAGAAGGAAGCTTCATAGACACGTCCCGTATCACATTCGGACTCTTCTTACTTCGTCTGCTCATCTATCAGTATTTTTGTAGCAGAACTGAGTTCTCGCAAGCAGATCGAATGAAATCCGAGATTGATACATCATATTGATGTGCGTTTCAGCCCTTTTTTGGGATCCCAAAAACACACTTCGACCTTGCCCTATCACCCCCCAAATAAAGTACCACGATAACCAGAGAAGCCAGACAAGAACAAGGAACCACTTTTGTAAAAAAAAAGGGGGACCACTCTTTAATCAGTTCGTTGTTGGAATTCATTTCTGTTTTCAGTTCTATCTAAGGAGGTGATCTTGGAGCTAATGCATCTTTTCTTATAATAAAATAAATTTCAAATCCGCTAAAACTAGTATTTCACATGTCTAATGATTGACTCAATCGCGAGGCTTATAATTCCAATAATAATCTACTAGGATCCTCAATCTTGTTTTGCACACTCTTGAGGAAGGTGACTGCTTCTCTACCATCGATTAATCTATGATCATACGTCAATGCTAAATACATCATAGGTCTAGCTTCAATGGTACCATCTGCCATGACCATGGGACGCATCTTGGTAGCATGCATTCCTAAGATAGCTGATTGTGGAGGATTGATGATGGGAGTACCAAACAAGCTACCAAAGACACCACCATTACTAATAGTGAATGTTCCACCAGCCATATCCTCTAATGCTAATACACCATCTCTGGCTTTCTGACCATACATTCCAATGGTCTTCTCCACATCTGCAAAGGTCATTTCTTCTGTGTTGCGTAACACAGGTACGACGAGTCCTGTAGGTGAAGCCACAGCGACACTTACATCAACATAATTTCTATATACAATTTCATTTGTTTCATCATCAATTACACCATTTACTGCTGGCAATTCCATCAATGCAGTGGTACTTGCACGCACGAAAGCAGACATGAATCCTAATTTCACACCATGAATCTTCAAAAATTCTTCTTTATATTTGTTACGCATTGCAATCAAGGGACCCATATCGACTTCTTGGAAGGTGGTCAACATGGCAGCAGTATTTTGAGACTCTTTCAAACGTTGAGCAATACGTACACGCATACGTGTCATCTTCACTCGTGTCTCACTGCGATTGTCTATACTTCCTGAAGATGTTGCAGGCGTGGGTGGAGCAGCTTTGGTTGGAGTAGGAGCTTCCTTTGGTGGAGCAGCCTCTGCAGGTGTTGGTGTGACTGCAACCTCCTCTTTGGCAGGAGCAGAAGCACTACTTTGCCCTACCGCATTTGTATCCATACTGAATAGTGGATTGCCTACTTCTACTTCAGCACCGTCATCTGCAAATAATTCCATAATTTGGCCTGCCTCTGGTGATCTAACTTCTACAGTTACCTTATCTGTCTCGATATTCGCAACTACTTGATCAGCATCTACGAAATCTCCACTTTTCACCAACCATTCTGCAATAGTTCCCGTAGTGATTGACTCTCCCATAATAGGTACCTCTACACTTACTTTATTTACAGTATTATCACTAGCCGGTTGTGGAACCACTTTCTCTTCAACAGTTTCAGCAGAAGCAACAGGACCTATTGCAGCAGTATCTAACTTATACAAATCTGCACCTACGGAAATTTCATCTCCTGCGGCACAAAGACCTTCCACAAACAAACCTGTCTTTTTCGCACGTATATCCATGGTCACTTTATCTGTTTCAACAACACCAATGACATCATCTTCATCAACCCAATCGCCAGCTTCCTTGTTCCAGTTTAGTAAGACGGCAGTAGTGATACTATCACCTAAGGATTCCAGAACCTCAGTCGATACAGAGGAGGCTATAGGGCAAAGGAATGCATTCAGAGAAAGAACAAATGGGAAGGCGAGCGCGAAGCATTAGAAAGAGAGAGAAAGATCAATAACATTAGTTTTTTTTCTTCACTA